>Ga0207643_10000162_pt1 | contig 46217 bp, 71 predicted proteins | sample KBSMisM62_FD_184313 | JGI IMG/M metagenome (GOLD analysis project Ga0207643, IMG submission 184313) | Miscanthus rhizosphere microbial communities from Kellogg Biological Station, Michigan, USA - KBS Miscanthus M6-2 (SPAdes) (version 2) | ecosystem: Host-associated > Plants > Roots >... | reverse complement strand
CTCTACGGTATGTGGTGGAAGAAGTTTAAGATCTATGCACGCGACAACTATGGGGTAGATGTGGATGACGAACAAGCGCAAGAGAGTCGGACGAACTTCTTTGAGCTCTATCCCGAGTTGGAAAGTTGGCATCGCCGCCAGAAAAATACGGCGAGAACACAGGGCTATGTCACGTCGCTTAGCGGACGCCGGCGTCGCCTGCCCCACGCCCTCCTTAGCGAAGATACGCCGCAACGTCGTGAGGCAGAGCGTCAGGCAATCAACAGTCCTGTCCAAGGTTTTGCCAACGAACTAAACCTGATGGTTGCTATACAAATGTCGGAGGAGTACGGCATTGACAAAGTTCGTTTATGCGGTACAGTTCACGATAGTATCATTTTCCTGGTAAAGAAGAAATACGTCCCACAGGTGTATCGACGCGTGCTGCAAATCATGCGTCGGCCAAAGCTGATGGACGAGCTCAACATCCACATGAAAGTTCCAATCGAAGGCGAGGCCAAGATTGGCCCATGGTCCAAAGGAGTGACATTAGAGAGATGGCAATCCCAGCAAGCTTCCAAGGTAGTAACGTTCTCTTCACCGGCGAAGCGGGAATCCTCCCGCTCCCCGCGTTCCGGACTCCAGATAGCAGCCTGATCGTCTCATGTTGGGAGTTCGATTGGGTAGAGATCATGGAGATACAAAACACCAAGAAGGTGTGGGTGGGTATCATGGGCGGACAAGTTCCGCCAATGATGCTGATGAGTAAGTCCCGTATGCATTCGAAGTTCCCGCCGTTAAAACTGATGATCCCATAGGAGGCCAGCGGATGGCAAAGAAAAAGGTTAGAGCAAAAGAGGGAAATACCAATCTATTAGGTGAGGTGGTATCCACGAAACAGGAGCTGATCACTAAACTCTCGGAGTCCTATAACGCAGGACTTGTTGGGATGTGGTTTCACTCCATTAATCTTAAGGGCAAGATCGAGTGGCAAGGTTTGATCATGGCCCAATTGCAAGAGGGCTACTACCTGATCCGAACCTTTGATTGGATCATAGGGTTGAATTACACGGATAGAATTATCCATATACGCAGGATGGCCCGTTGGGAGTTTTACAGTAATAACGAAGAGATGAAAGAATGTTGGGAATACCATATCCCTGACTGGCGAAAGAAATAACGGAGGCGGCGATGCTGAAAGTTAGCCAATCGAAGATCAAGGCTTGGCGTAAGTGTCGCCGGTCATACCACTACGCCTACGTAGAAAATCTGCGTAAGAAGAAAGGGCCGCGCCCGCTAAAGATGGGAACGCTTATCCACAGGATGGGTGAGCTACAAGTCTGCGGCAAGCCGATACAAAACGCAGTAGACGAACTCAGCATAGAGGAGCTGAACCTCTTTGAAACCGAGAGAGAAGAGTACGGGGACATCATCCAAGACTCCATCGACATTATGACTGGCTACGAGGAGTACTGGGCCAGCAATCCAGTTAAGCCAGTGATGTTTCGCGACCGCCTAGCCGAGCACGATATGGAGATAACGCTTACGCCAACTATACGGCTGACCGGCAAGGCGGACTGGGTAGTTCGTACACGCAACAAGCGGACATGGCTATCGGATAGAAAGACCGGTAAGAAGCAACTGAGCGACTCTCAGATGTGGCGTAACGTCCAGTCAACGGTTTACCACAGGATGTGGGAAGAACTTGGTATGAAACCGTTGGACGGCACCATGTGGGACCTCATATGGTCGAAGGGACCGTCGGAGCCTAAGATCAATAAGGACGGATCGATAAGTAAGGCCGCTATCGTCACTCTCCCTGTGGTTGTACGCCGGTTCCTGAAGAAGCATAAAAATCTCGACAAGGATCAAGTGAGACATCTCTTAGATGTTGCTGTGGAGAACCAGTCGCGTTACTATAATCGCGTGTTCATGCCTCGCAATCCTGAGGTGGAGCGAATACTCCTAAGGGATTTCATCACCACAGCCAGAGAGATCGAGCGCGGGCATGGTAAGCGTAAGGGGAGAAACCTGGACTGGCATTGTGACAGCTGCCAGTTTAATAACCTGTGTCAAGCCCGTCTACTCGGGTTGGACTATGACTTCGTTAAGAGGACTCAATATGCAGTTGACACTGAAACAGGCGAGTCGGTTGGGGACGAACAAGAGGATGAGACTTGAGCGGAAAGAGCTTGATAAGTTCGCCCGCGGCGTACGGCTTGAGGAGGCGGAGCACCGTAACCTCTTCAAGGAACTTCCCACAGTGGAAGAGTTGATTAAATGGTGCTACAAATTCCCACAGGAAGCGAGAGCCGAGCATGAGCGTATCCGCCAGGCGATTGAAGAAAAAGCTGCACAAGTCCGCCGCGAACGGCACCACGAGGCTCAGGCGGAGCGAGCGTACCGGTTCGACGAAGGACCAACGCGTATCCGGCGCTCGACATCAACAGGATGGCAGAGAGATCGCGGTGCGCAAGGCCACCGATCCGCACAACCGTAAGCGGACATACCTGATCTATGGCCGAAGCGGCACTGGCAAGACCACAGTCAGTGCTAGCTTCCCGAAGCCGGTTCTCATCATCGATATCAAGGACGAAGGCGACGAGAGCGTCTCGGACATGGATGGTGTGGACATCGCCGAGCCGCAGACACTTGAAGAGTTTGAGGCGATATACTGGTGGCTGCTACACAATAAGCGCGGCCAGCGCTACAAGACTGTGGTCATCGATACGCTCACCCAGCTGCAGGGATTAGTCGTTGCTGATGTGGGCGGCAGGAAATCCAAAGCCAAATTCGCCGGCAAGAAACCACCCGGATCATGGGGCACCATGACGAAGGGAGACTGGGGAACGGTCGGTGAAATCATGAAGACCCAGATAATGAACTTCCGCGGATTGCCGTCACAAACGGTGTTCATCGCGCAAGAGAAACTAGTGGACCCCGATGAAGGCAATGATGATGGCGTAGAGGACATCATCACGCCGGAGGTGGGGCCCGCTGTTATGAAGAGTATGGCCACTCTGGTTTGTTCTGCCAGCTCGTTTATTGGCCATACCTTCATTCGGACGCGCATAGTAAAAAACAAGTTGCGCAAGAAACGAATTGCGGAATATTGTATGCGCGTAGGCCCTAACCCGGTGTACATCACTAAGGCTCGGAAGCCCAAGTCGATTGTCATGCCGGACTTTGTGGCTAATCCCACCTATGAACTGATCTCCAACCTTGCAAAGGGCAAGTAACCATGGCACGTGCCAAAAAATCTAAGAAGTCCAACAAGATCATTATTCCTTCGCTGAAGGACGTCCAGGCGCGGATGGTCATTCCCGCCGGCGCTCACACTGCCAAGGTCAAGGCCGTTGAACCGGGCGAGGGTGACGAACACCCCTACTTCAAATGGACCTTCGAGATCACCAAGGGAAAAGCCAAGGGCCAACAGCCCAAGCCGTACTATACCTCGCTTGCGCCAGCAGCTCTGTTCAACATCAAATCCGTGCTCGCCGCCATCGGCTACAAAATTCCCAAGGGCGAATTCGAGCTGGATATGGACGCGGTCATCGACGAAGAGCTGACCATCCAGATCGACCATGAAGTCTACGAAGGGCGGAAGCAGTCCGTCGTGGTCGGCTTCGGCGATGACGCCGCCGACGAAGATGAGGATGAAGACGAAGCCGAGGACGCCGACGAGGACGAAGACGAAGACGAGGCGGAAGACGCTGACGAGGAAGAGCTCGACGAAGACGAGATAAACGAGATGACGCAGGCGGAGCTCGAGGACCTGGCGTCGACTCACGACTGGGACATTAACTTCAAGAAGCTGAAGACGTTGCAGAAGCAACGTAAAGCTGTGATCAAGGCCGCGAAGGAAGAAGGCCTGCTGTAACACTGGGCGCCAAGGCGTTAACTACTGAGGCCAAGGTGTGGAAGGGGCGCGGTTCGGCAGACCCGCGTCCCTTTTCTTTTTAACCACAGGAGAAGATTAATGGGAATGAAGATTGACGAATTGAATGCCGCAGTGGTCGGCGAAGGATGCCTCGGCAAAGCGGCACCGGATGAGCCGGTGTTCATCCTGCGCGCTCAGGACAAACTCTCTGCAAGACTCGTTCGTGTATGGGCGAACTGGGCAGAGGATAACGATTGCCCGCCGGCGAAGGTCAAGGAAGCACGTGAGCTGGCCGAAGCGATGGAGAATTGGCCACATCGGAAGTATCCCGACTGATGAACCCTAAGTTTCTTCCTCGTAATGAGATTGAACGTCGATGGCATCTCGCGGAAGAATGTGCCGAGGTGATAAAGGAGCTTTCCAAGATAGGTCGCTTCGGTCTAGAAGGTGACGCATTTGCCACGATGCCCGGCGCGCGAACACCCAAGGAACGGTTAATCGAGGAGCTCAAGGACTTGGAGCTAGCTATAGCCCAGGTACGTAAAGATCTCAATCCTTGGAATGATCCGGTGGAGAATGGCTAAACAGCCAGAGGGACGGCTCGTCCGGCGTATCCTGAAAAGGCTGCGCCGGCGTTTCGGCGGCAAGTGGTGGAAGATACACGGCAACGAATATCAGGAGTCCGGCATCCCCGACATATTCGGGATATGCCAAGGAATGTTCTTCGGCATCGAAGTCAAGATGCCAGGCAAGCAACCTCGAGAGAACCAGCTCGATCAGTTGGCGCAGATAACCGCCGCGGGCGGACTCGGGATATGGGTTACCACAGTGGGACAGGCGGAGAGAAACGTTGGGTTATTTTGCAAGCCGATTGGACCAACAGCAAACGCAAGCCGCACGAGTGGTAATCGAGAGAAAGACCATCGGACTATTCGCCGAACAGGGAACGGGAAAAACGTGGATAACCCTCGCAGTGATCGAGGAACTCGTCGAACGGAGACCCGACTTCTGTGGGATCATAGTGTGCCAGAAAAACAACAAAGAAACCACATGGCGTAAACTGCTGCCACACCTCAACCTGGCTGCCACATCGGACTGGGAGCAATTCAAAAAACTTAGTGGGCCACGGTTGCTTCTCCTGCACTACGAAGAGGTGGCTAAGCTCGTCAGCAAATTGCAACGCTTCGGAAAGACACACCGATGGACGTTCATTGCCATTGACGAATGCCAGCGGCTCAAAGCGCGCGGCAATACATCATCACGCTGGGCATCGCGCCTGAGGAACTTCGCCGACTACAAGCTAGGCCTCAGTGGCACACCATTCGAGCAGTCGCCGATTGACGCATGGGCTCAGCTGCGCTTCATACGCCCACAGGTGTTCGGGGATAAATGGGCTACGTTCAAACGTCGATATACCTACGCCAGTGGGTGGATGGGAAAGAAGCGAGTGTTCCGAGAGGATCGCATGAAACGCTTCATGAAAGCCATTGAGCCATGGTGCATCCGCGTAACGAAAGAAGCGCTCGATCTGCCGCCTTATAGGGTCATCCGACACGACCTGCAAATGCCGCCTAAGGCGCTCGAGGTTTACCGAGAAATGCGTGATCGCCAAATCGTGCGGGTACCCTCCGGCGAAAAAATCCGAGCCCCGCTGACGATCACGCGCGACGTTAAGCTCGCTCAGATATGCGGAGGCTTCATCCTAGGCGAGAAAGGCTACTACTGGTTGCATGATACGAAGATTGCACGTACTGCGGGCATAATCCGAGACAGTCATCATCCTGTGGTTGTCTTCTGCCGATACGCGCCTGAGATACAGGAATTAGTGGGCGAGGTATTCAAAGCTGGATTGCGCGTCGAGTGCTACACAGGCAAGACTAAAAACAAAGGCGCTGTGCAGGAACGCTTCCAGCGTGGAGAGATCGATGTTCTCATATGTCAGGTCAGAGCCGGCGGCGTAGGCATTGATCTATTCAACGCACGAACGGTCATTGTCTACTCGGCTGAGTGGTCGAGCATCAGCTTCGATCAGTTAATAAGTCGTGTCCACAGGAGGGGCCAAGTTAACCGGGTCCGGATACACTTGTTGGTTGTAAAAAGCTCTATTGACACTAAGATCCATTCTCGTATAAAGTCCAAACTGCGAAAGATAAAACCTGTCCTTAAACAGTTAGAATTGGAGAATGTATCATGAGCGAGTTCAACGTTGCCAAGCTTGCAGAAGACCTTGGCGTCGAGCCCCACATCGTTCGCACCAAGCTGCGCGCCGCCCAGGTCGAGAAGACCGAAGGCCAGTATGCTTGGAAGACCAAGGGCGAATATGCGGAGGTGCTGAAGAAGCTCAAGGGCGGCGGTAAGGCGGAAGTCAAGGATGAGCCCAAGGGCAAGACCAAGACGAAGTCGGCCGGCGCTGCGCCCGAGAACAAGTCGGGCAAGGGCAAGAAGAAAGCCCCGAAGGAAGACTGAGCTTCGCGCAGGACGGACGTCCCGGGTCAACCCGTTTAAAAGACGGGACCCGATGCGAAGAGAACGGCAGGGAAGCTCCCAGAAGCTTACCTGCCGTTTTTTAGTGGACTCAGACCTTGCCGACCACGCGGGTCTGTCCGCCGTAGGTCTCGTTGCCGCGAACAACCGCCATGCCGTAACGGCCGGCGATATTCTCGAGAGCGTCAGCCAGCGCCGTGACATCGTCCGGGCTTTTGATCGCACGAACCAGCTTGCTGACTTCACGGAGCGAGACCTCCGCGGCATCGACCACGTTGGTGTTCTTCTCGGCGGCTTCGACCACACCGACGACTTCCTGCCAATGCGGGTTCTTCGCTGGCTCGATCACTTCCTTGGCCTTGAGGTTGGTGCTCTCAGGCTTCACATCTTCCTTCGTTACCATATCAGTAGTCCTTGGTTGAGGGTGGGTAACCGGGGAGCTACGCCCCCCGGAGTCGATTATTCCGTCGGAACCAAAGGGGGGATTGGCCCCGTGTCCGAAGGCGTCTTCGCAAGGATCGCCGCCGCCAAACGCTGGCGGTTAGCTTCCGTTGCGTCGGCGAATGCAAGCAGCTTCGTCGCATCAGCGCCTTCAGCTTCGAGCTCCGCTGCAAGGTCGCGCTGAGCCTGAACGTTCGCATCAATGAACGCCAGGACGGAGTCGACCTCGTTGGTCAGGTTCTGCGTTGCTTCAGTGAGGCGACCAATCGCCTCATCAGTAACCTTGGTCATCTCTGAGATTTCCCTTCTCTCGGTTTTCAGGGCCGCTTCAATACGATCCAGTTGGGCCCGTATTTCTGGATCGATCTCGGAATTGATGTTTACTACAACCAGCGGCATGGGCTTCTCCGTTACTTGTTTACCACCACTGTGGTCTTCACCGCCGGTTTAAAGATCGAGACATATCGATCCAACTTGGAGACAAGTCCCGCTCCTGCGATACCGCCGGCGAGCCAGGTTGCCGCGGTCAGGATATCCGGCGTAATGATGGTGGGTGCAAATACAGCCCCGATATTCGCCAGGACGTAGATAGCGCCACCGATGTAGGTCTTCCACCCAACCAACTGTGGAAACAGCTTGTCCAGCGCATTTGTCTCACCCGCCTGAGGCGACGCTATCTCAGTCGTAGTAGTCTTCTCCGCAGGTGGGATAACCACAGGGGTGACGGGCGCGGCCGAGACCGTGCGGATGATCGACTCTGCGATCTGTACGATGGAGATAACTGTGCTGAGCGGCGATGCCTCCAGCTTAGACACCACTGCCTGTGGGTCAGCCGGCATCAGCCCTGTGCCAGTGTCGATACTCTTCTCGTTTGTCATTGCCTCGGCCAACGCTTTGACGGCGAGGGCTGGAACAGGGCCAGCGACCACAGTGACCAGTGTCGGGGCCAGTTGAGCGAACTGCTTCAGGAAGTCTCTAAGCTCGGTCATCGCGTCTTTTCCTATCTCTACGATTTTCATATCCATCATGACGCGCAAGATCACAGCCGCGCCGCACTGCTTCGTCGGTGCATTGGCATCAAACACATGGTCGGCTACATACTTCCCTTTCTCATCCGACAGGCTACTCCATGACCACAGGTAGGGAGAATTCTCGCGGCCGATGTATCCCCAGCCATTATAACGCTCCCACTCATAAAGGCAACGTGGCAATTCCCACAGGGTGATCCTGTCGAGCCCCTTGAGGCGCAACGCGTCGACTGCAGACGTCTCCCACGTGAACGGCGGGGACCCTACGGCCGGTCGACCCGCGGGCTCATGCACCGTCCGAGCCGTCAGCGGGTCGCCGTTATGCAGGTGTGTCGCGAAGTTGGCGTTGCTCTCGAGATTATGTATGGCGGCGATGAACCACCACGGGCAACCGATGATGCGAGCTGTCACCTCATAACGTGACCGGTTAGTCAAGAGTCGAGCCACGATAGACTCAGCTTGCCCTCTCTTATCCGGATCCACTGTCATCTTGGCAAAGAGATTAATGTAACCCTGACGGGCGTCTTCGTACTTCATGGTGCCTTCTCCGTGGTTGTGCCCCACTTCATCCCAAGCTTTTCCTTGAGGAAACTGATCTCAAGGTTATGCATCGCTTTCATATGAGCAATCTCTAGAGCTGTTGTACGATTCTCCGCCGCGGTCAGCGTTAGGACGAACCATACAGCGAGCGTAGATGCCGCGCCTACGACCACAGTAATGGCAGCAATGGACGTGATCACCTTGTGGACATCGAACACTGGACGCCCACTGAAGGTATTCACAGCGGAGATGATCTGATCCAGTTTCGACCCGTGAACCACCAGTGTGCTCTCGACATGAGTTAACCGACCCTCAGTCTTTACGCCCTGGGTCTCCAACGCTTTTAACCGTCGGTCATCCTCATCTGTGTTGTTAAAGGAGCCTCCAGGTACCAAAGTCTTATCCTCCTCGGAAGTCGTCATGCCTTTTCACTCAATGTTTGAGAACAGCTATCGCTATTGCAATACCTGCAGAGATCACAGCTAGGACATAGCCAATCACTGCGTTGGCTCCTTGGCCTTTACCACTAACTTCGTAGCGGAAACGCTCACCTTCTGAGAGCCGCTTGTCTATTGCCGCATTGTTCTCGGAGATCTGCTGAGACAAAATCTTGGCAAGCTCGTTTACCTGAAGTCTTTGAATGTTCCTCTGTTCGTTATCGAACTCCGTCTTCTGTTTCAACAAGTCGTTTATCCGTTCGACAGCCATAAGCCGGATGGCGTCATGGTATCGATTATCCGCAATCCTATTTGCTTCATGGAGCCGAAGATCCGAGTCACGTAAGCTCATCACTAAGACTGCCTGCGCAGCAACTAGGTCGAGTACGTTCTTGGTCGGATCTATCTTATCCATAGCTCAGTTCCAGCTAATCCCGGCAAGGCATCCCTGTGGCACAGTTCCGTCCTGCGTAGTCGATATCGCTCGCCCTGTTTCAGCAGCCATCAGTTGGCTAAGCCCCGCAGTCACTCTAACCGTAGAGGACTGTGTAACATCTGCAACCTCAGTTGTTCCTGACCAGGTGATATCTGTGATACCCGACCCAGCACACATTGCCGCACCTAAGAACCACCCACTCCCGGGAATATTAATAGTGCCATTCAGTACTTGACCAGTTAGAGAGTTATCCGACATAGTGGCAAATGGCGATGACAAGCTTTCATTTAACGCTCGAAAGACCATTAGGTTCATTCTACTGTTTGTAGAACTGGTATTGATTTGAAAGTTGGCCGTAGTTGCAGCGGTGGGCGCAAGGATAGAGTAGATGCCGACATCGCCACCTGCAAATCCACCTGCGGCACTCGCAGATACATGAGGCGAGCCCATGCTTACAGCCCCGGCACCCATATCAATAGTAAACGATGAGATGGTTGGATGAACTACAGTGTTATCCCACAGAATTGCTGCAATGATCCGCCTAGTTAAATCGGCAGCCCCGATGCTGACAGTGTTGAATGTAAAATTCTGTGACGGGCCACCTTGGGTTGTACCAATATACGAGATCGATGCGGGAACAGCTCCTCCAGCACTAAATCCCGACAGTTGATTAAGCATCAGCATAGTTTATATCCAGGACATGGAGGCTGCTACACCGTCAGTGGCAGCGCCAGAGTTGGTAATCGTGACAGTTCTTGGAGTTGCTCCCAACACCCCGTTGCTGTGACCTCCCGCATAATACCGAGATGTGCTCTCTGAGGAAAAAGTGTCATAGTCCTCAGTTGCACCCACAAACGTGGCATTCTGACTAGCGCTACCCGCTATCGTGGACCCGGCAAGAACCCAACCTGTGGAGGGGGCGTTGAGACTCACATCTAGGGCATTGGATGAAAGACTTCCATCGGAGGCAGTGGCGAAAGGTGACGAAGCTCCCTCATCGATTGCAGAGAAAACACCTATGGACCCACGAGCGGCGGTAGTGCTAAGAGTGAAAGCAATCGTGGCGGTAGTTCCAGTGGGAACCAAAGCCGATATGATCGCAATTCCTGGAGATACCGTTGATCCTGCGGGACTTGCCTGAACATGAATAGTCGCAGCTATTCCGGCGATGGTGGCACTCGACAGAGTGACTGCACTGGTAGTTGTCGAGAACCAGTGAACAATAACCACAACCCTTCGGGTGAGGTTAGCAGCGCCTATCGCCACACCTGTAAAGGTATAGGTTGTTAGATTGGTAGCATCCTCTGTACGACCCTGAAAGGAAATGGTTGGAGGTACTACAGTACCCCCACTTCCAAATCCACTCAGATGGTCCACTTTAAGCATTTAACATGTCCTTGAGTACCCGGTAGTCCGTCTGCTTCATTACCTGATTAAAAGACATATCCCGAGTTACGCAAATGGACCGAACCAAATCCATGCTTGGCATAGCATCCAGGATTTTTAGATGGAAGCTCAGACGTAAGGCTTGAAGAACCTCCTGCCTTAAATCCTCGATGTTCCTATCCACAGGAGTAAGAACTTCGACAACACGGTCTTCTCCCAGCACGTAGCTAACGTTAAGCTCATGTAGTTCTGGGTTATAATCACCTGTCTGGTGAGTAACCAGTGGACGCCACCTAACCTCCTTATGCTTAATATCCACAGGGGGATGATCCGCATCGAAGTCACGGACCTCCATAACCTGGTCATTTGAGTCGAGTCTAGCGTACCGCATGGTCAAGCATCCGTATTAGCATTGGTGGTGTAGAACAGACGAATACCCTGGAGTCTTGCATCGATGGTCATGGTGTCTCCCGCATCCGCGGGCACACGAGCAAGTTGGAATACCACTTCATCGAGCTCCGCGGGGGTCCCGCCTATGGTGACTGCACCGCTCTCCGCAGTTATGTACTCAGTGTCAGTCGTTCCTCCGGTATCCGTCACAACCACTGCGGTACCAAATGCCGTATCTTGCGCATCCGTATCTGAGCGTGCAAGACCCGCCAGTGACCATGCCACGCCGAAGTTTGTAACCGTAGCAGCGTGTGACCAAATCGCTTGGAAGGTCACAGTGCCCTCATTCCAGCTCTTGGGCATTCCCACACGAAACTGGACAAACTCCTGTGTAGTTGCATCAAAGTCAAAAGACTTGATCATAATCTTATTGGTGGCAAGCTCAGCAGTACCTGCCCCGGGACCGTTTGTGGTTCTTGCGTACATCGCCGCCGCAGGCACCCAGATGGTCTGCTTCCCTGTGGCTATGTTGTTTACCGTTAGTCCGCTGTCTGAAACTACAGTGCCACCTGTGCTATTCCACAGGACGATGTTCCCCACCACTGTGGTACCGGGCCCTGAAATGCTGCCGTCGGTGCCACGGCGTATCATCACAACGCCTAACGCCTCACCGGCGGTAAATGTTCCAGCGGAGCCCAGATGCGTTACGGAGATCTTTCGATAGTTGGTTCCGACGACCACACTGCCGGTAACTGTACCCATCCAGTAGTTGGTGCCATCGCGCGATTGGATAATAATCACGCCTCGGTCACTGGATGAGCCGCTGTCATCCCATGTGGCAAGATAGGCAGAGATATCCGCGGCGAGAGAGTTAACAATGTCGATATAGAGTGTAGTTACTGAGGCTGGTGTAGCATTGTTGAAGCGTAGCTTACCCGAGCCTGGATCAGCGTCCGAGGTTCCAGTGTCAAAGGCGTAAGGAACGCCGAACAGGACCTGATCCGCTTCGGCCGCACGACCGATAGCCACGTATCGATAGTCCTGTGTAACAGAGCCCAGAGTCGCCGTGATCCGGTATGCTCCACCGACTACGTGGAACGCCGCGAAAGCGTCAACTCCCACAGTGAATGGGTTAGCGATAGGAGTAGTTCCCGCGCGATCCGAGTAAATCGTTGCGAGGGGCGCTCCACCTGTCTCAGCTCGTACAGTAACCGAAGCACCAGGCAGGATGTTCCCCGCCTGGTCAACGATGGTAGATTGCCAGCGTGCAAGAGTCGGCATATGCTTATCTCCAAGTAAGAACGATTATACCTTGTCCAGCAGTTCCACCGCCACCAGTATCACCACCACTGCCACCAGCACCGCCACCATATAGTCCACCGTCCCCGCCGCGGCCATTGTTGCCACCGCCGCCACCGCCGCCGCCTGGGCCCGCTGGGATGATCGGCGCGATAGACTGTGTCCAGAGTTGTTCTCCCTGACCTCCTGGATTGCCGTCATCGCCGTTGTCACCCCCGCGTCCACCGCCACTATCTTGACCCGCAGGCACTGAGGTGGTGCCGCCACCGAAATTAAACCGGTTATTGCCACCATCACCGCCAGTGAGACCACTTGGATAATGGCCATCAAAGCCTCCATTGCCAGCACCTCCACCAGAGCCGCCATCGTCTCCTGTACTGCCCATGTCAAGAGCACGAGCGCCATTGCCATTGGGTCCGCCAGCACCGCCGCCTCCACCACCACCCGCGCGAGTCTCACCCTGTGGAGCACCGTCGCCGCCTTCTCCTCCTGAGAATTTAACCGTGCCTATACCTGCGGATGCTTGACCTCCATTACCGGCGCTCGTGCGACCGACGCCAGCTGTTCCGCCTTTAGCTGCTACTGAGGCAGCCGCGAAGCTAGCGCCGTTGAACCAGGTGTCTCCACCATCCACAGTGGCAGTGCCGCCGATGCCGACTCGGTAAGAGACCGACGCTCCTGGCGTCAATGTCAAGTTGGTGATACCTGAGTAAGCGCCCCCACCGCCACCGTGACCGCCATTGTTGCCGTTCTCGTTCGCACCGCCGCCACCGCCGCCTATCACATCGATGGAGTTATTGGCGCTGTTCCAAGTCGCAGGTACAACTAAACTTAAGACACTCCCTGTGGTTAACAGGAAGATGGTGTTAGTGACGATGATCACGCCCGAAGCGAGCATCTCCTCAGCTTCGACGAATACCAGGTCAGCCTCAATCCTCACCTTAGTAATTTGTATCTTCGCGGGTTGAACGATGCCCTGAACATTTTGGTTGGCCCACCACTTCAGCTGGTAGCCAAGACCAAGGCCCACTGCCTGATCACGAAAAAGTGAAAACTGAAACTTCCGCGGCGGATCACGGAACCGAGACAGTTTAATGCCATTGAGTCTTTGGGCTGCGGTTAGTGTCGCCACCCATCTTGCGGGAACCTTGGTAATGGCAGGAACGTTACCATATTGAGACTCCTTTGCCAAATCCACAGACGCAAGGGCAGCACGATAATTGTCTTCATTGTCGGCCTGGTCCGTCGGATCACGCTGCCCGTAGAATGTCCAGATTTGGGAGATGCGCTTATCCGGTTGCTCAGATACCTTGAGCGAGCCAGTGATAATCCGCTCTTCGTCGAAAGTGTCTGTAGTGGTAGCAATCTCTCTAAGAACTTTTAGACGGATCAACCTCGCCTTATCATCCCAGAATAGCGCAAGCGCTGCTTGCTCGATCAGTTCAATGATGAGCTTCTTTACGCTGGTCGGCTCCGTAATGTTGGCCGCATAGATTACCCCGAGGTAAGCTGCGGTCTCGGCCTGCCACTCAGCTATCGGGATCATATCACTGGTGATGCCCGAGACATAGGTAACCAGCAGGTCCTTGATAATGTCGGCCACATCATTGCCCGAGTAACGCAGCACCAGCTGAACCCGGTCACCCGCGTTATGCGCGATAGGTGTGGTGTTTAGCTGACCGCGGACAATGGTCAAGACGTCACCAGCCCTTGTAAAGCTGACCGCTTCCTTACCCCCAAAGCAAACGTATCCGGATGCCGGGTACTCCAAGTTACCTATTCCCACAGGAGATAGTGTAGCGGATGTAGCAGAGTTACTAATCGATCCTGCTAAGCTACCGTTGCTTACGCGAGGCGCCTGAGACCTCGCATCATCTGTAAGCTTCAGTAGATCTTTGGCCACCATGTTGTAGGCGCCGTCAGGCGTCGGACCCTCCGTCGTATCCATAGCATAGTAGTAGGTAGTCATACTGGTCAGTGCCTGACCCGCCAGGCCGCGGATAACACGGACAGGAGCATTGCGAAGCTTAGTTCCATACCGACCACGCCACTTACCCCAGAATGATCCTTGGTCAAAGCTCTCCGCATTGAACATATGCTTGTGGTCTAAGAACGTGGCACTTACGCTCGCGCGTATGCCGAGATCTTCACCTAGCGAGACTGTCGCCGGATTAAAGCTCAGGGATTTCATGGACGGGATAGCGTCTATCTCTGGCGGCAGATAATCCACAGGCTGAGCGAAACGCCAAGTCTCGACTGGATCGAGAACTCCGGTTAAGGCGCCGTTCTCAATGAATGAACCACCTGCCCCCTTATTGATCTGCCACGAAGTGAACGGCCCGCCCATATATACGAGCGGAGCTGTCCCTGTGGGTATCTCTCCTCGCCGTCCGAGATCCGTGGGCCCCTTCTGGGCTGAATAGAACTTACGTCTGTTACCCTCGATGGATAGATCGAGGTAGACACCAGGAGCAAACCATAAGTCAGAGATATAGCCATTAAACTTTGAGCTGCCATCAGGCAGTGCACCAATGGCCCAGTCGGCTTTAGTAAAGTCGATGGTATCGTTAGTATAGGTATTTATTAGGGCTAGGTCTAAAATGTCGTTCACATAGACATGACGCTTAGTCGGATCGGAGAGATCCACTGATGCTAATAGATGGTTCCACCTATTTGAAAAAAGCAGCGAAGACTGAACGTCCAAGATTGTAGCGTCCGCCGCATTGACGCCAACAATTGAGAACCGGTTATCCGTGGATAGAACTACACGGGTTAGAGAGCCCCCACCAGCGACACTGTTAGAGGATGATATGAGTCTACCGCTATTCCCAGCAACGATGTATACCCAAGCGCTGAAAGTCATCAGCTTGCTATCAGCGGCTTGGTACAGACCGGCGCCTCGTGTTAGATAGTCGTTTGTTCCGTCGAAAACCGCAGCTCTAACAGTGTCGAGGTCACCCATGACGATAGAGTGGAGCAAGAACGTTCCACTACCTGCAGAGTCAAGATCCAATCTAAGCTGAGTGATAGTGCTGGTTATCCAGTCGGTCTCGCCAGCAGTTAGAGCCGCCATATCCAGGATAAATACCTGACGTGTGCCGGCAACGTTGGCCACATCAGGAATAGCCATCTTGAAACTGGCGGACTCACCGTGAGCCGCGGTGGTGTAGAAGAGGGTGCCGTCCCAAGCACCGGAGCTCCTTATCACGGTGCGTTCAATATCGATCCGAACATAGCGGTTTAAGCTACCATCGATAGTCAAGCCTGATGCAGACCGGAAGGCTGGATCAGCACCCGTCTGTGCTAGGACTACGCCATTAAAGCCGGCGGTGACTGTACCGTTAGTTCCTGTCCAGCCATGAACCGAGTTATCGTGAAAGTCCTGAATGAAAACGCCAGTGACCTCATCCTGCCGAACGAACGGCGGAACATCGACTTCGAGATAGGTTAAAGCTTTGCTCATGCGATGGAACCAATTTCTAAGCTAATCTTCATCATGCCATTGGCTCTTTGGTTGTGTGGCGTAGGATCATTCATCAACCAAGAGTAACCCACCTCATTCGGATAGGTCAGCGGCCGCCAGGCGAAGAAGAAAGGATCCTCGCGCGCGGCTTCGATGAACGGTGCTAAGTAGGTCCGGAACCAGTCAGCCGTCAGGTTATCCAGGTCCACAGTGGTTTGTAGGAATGAGTTGGTGATAATACGACCGAGAAAGTTCCCGCTCTCACTTCGTCCAGTTACCACCTTGGTCTTCTTAGAGTACGAGATCGGTGAGTGCCCCACGTAGAGTCGGCGCTGACTTACAAGCAGAGGACCGGCGAACACTACCGCGGCTGATGGAACCGCTGTTCCGGGTTGCAGACGAACACGAATGCTGAGGATAGCCTGAGGCGTAAACCGCATCATGATCGGACCGCTATTGCCCGGGATGAATGGAGCAACCACCTCAACCCAGATGGAGCCGTTGAAGATCTCCAATGATACGGCGATCTGCGCAGTATAAAAGTTATGACGCGCGATGCCCACATAGTCCACCAGCTCCGCAGTCGCTAGCGCCATAGTGATATACTCATCCGCCACAATGCTGGTGCCCTCCCACCTACTGTAGGTGTTGGAATTGGCCAGGTTAACTGTGGGAAACGACGGATTGGCCGTGGTGGTGGTCAGTACTCCCGAAGTTACAAGGTTCCTATACCCGAATAATGGGTTATCGCCGTTGACTGCTTCGCCGCCTGATACGACTGGATTAAGGACAAAGCTACCAGAGATAATTACGCTCATTGGAGAATGACCTTCCCGCCATCAGCCTGGTATTGCAGCAATTGACCAGCCAGGTTCTTCACTACCTCGCCTGTCATCAATGAAGTTGGGTCAATGCCCTGGACTGTTAAGGTCTGTGTGGGTTGAACCGCCGCGGACTCACCCCCGCCGATTGAACCGCTACCTCCACCGCCTGAACTGTTCTCGTTTGTATTACGAAGCGCAGCGATTTGGGCTGCAGTCGACGCTGCCGCGATAGCTGCGAATGCCGCTCCCACAGGAGGGCCGCCGATGCGTGACCCGGCCGCATATGCGGAGACGATGGACTCATATCCCTTGACGATAGCGCTAGCGAGGGCGATAGCCTTACTGATGGCGAATTGCTTCTTGCCCTCAGCGCCAATGGCTGAAGTGATGCTAGTCAATAAGCTTCCGATCTGCCCCGCATATCCTACATACAGACGCTGGCTATCTACGAAGCTCTTTGACTGCGCCTCATTGATCTTGTCCAGGTGGACTTGATTGTTTCGCTCCACCAGCGCGTCATATTGCTGCTGCGTAAGAAGGCCTTGGTCATTGAAAGCGATCAACTGCTCCATGCGTCGCTGGTAGCTTGCGTTCTCGAAGTCCTCGGCTGTCAGCAACACCTTAAGCAGATGGTCGAGATGTTGCTGCGCCGCGGCCTGTCGGATCGCCAGTTGCTTGTCTTCTTCTGTGGCCACAATGTCTGTGGTACCCGCTTCGGCCTCACGGCGTATGCGCGCGGACTCAACTGTTGCCTCGGCCGCCTTGGTTGACGCCTCCTGCACATTACGCAGCCACTCTTTGATCTGAACGCTGGGGAGAACGTCCTCCATATCCTGTTTGCCAGCGCCGGCACCGCCGAGCATCTTGGACATGGACTCAGGTATAGCGTTGAGATTGCGCTGCAGCTTTACTACCGCATCACTGAGCGCCGCGACCACACCGATACTTGCATACAGCGAAGCGCCAAGTGCATTGGCGATGAAGTCCACATTTGCAACATCCTGCAGGCGCTTCAGCAGGTCACTGACGAACGGAGCGAAGTCCTTGGCGATGGCATTTCCCACAGCGATGAGGGACTCCGCTGCGGCCGCCTTGAACCGATCCCACTCCTCGGACGCATCTCTGATCGCCGCGGCGTCAACGTCGCTGAGCGCAAGACCCATTTTCTGGATCTCTTCACGCGCCTTCTCAAAGGCATCACCGCCGTCACGCATCATCCCGATGAGTTCGGCGTTGGTGATGCCGAGCGTCTTCAGCGCTTCGTTGAGGTCCTTTGCGCTCAGTGATGATTTGCTCACAGCGTCGGAGATTAAGGTGAACTGCTCGTCAATGTCGAGGCCCTGAAGCTCGGTCGCAGCAATACCCAGACGCTCGAATGCTTTGGAGATATCTTCGCCACCGCCCTTTTCCACAGTGGCAAGGGCCGCCGATAGCGCGGTGATTTGTGCAGCGAGGTCGGTGACACTTACGCCACCTTGCTCAGCGGCATGTCGCACGGCCTGGATGCCAGTGACGCTAGCGCCCGTTTCATCTGAAAGCTTGGAGAATTCAGTCGCCAGCTTAGCTGACGCCGACGCCATGTTAAGAAGTTCGTTTACACCGAGACCGATGCCAAGGCCGGCGAGCGCGGCCTCAGCAACAGTTCCCATCTTCTCGAGGGCTTTGGCTACTTTCTCAATGGCGGCCTCGGCGGGACGAGGGTCCCCGCCGATTATGATAGTGGCGCCTTCAATCTTGTCTACCATATTCCCTCTCGTAAAGATAGGCCACTTCGTCTTCCGACATACAGCCGAACGTGGGCTTTACCCGCTTAATCTCAGCATACCACCAAAACTCAGCCGGGTGCATCCCCCAAAAGTCAGAGGGCCGAAGCCCCCAACTCATTGCCGCCTTGTACGCTTCTTCGATGATGCCCCCGACGTTACGGGGGCTACGGCGTTTCCCGATGCCACCGCCTTCGTAATGTTATCTGGCGGCAGCATGAGCTTCATTAGGCCTTGGACGGCATCACTACCGTTCTTCATGTAGGTCCCATTCGGATCTTCTTCCGACGGGAACATTGCCAGGTAGACATCGCCTTCGTCCACTTCAATCCCACAGTAACGAAGAATCTCCGCATATGCCGTTGCGACCTTCGCCTGTGGGACAGTTTTGCGCTGATGAAACTCCAGCATTTCCGTGAACGTAATGATGCTCTCCACCCGAGCAAGCAGCGGCATAATTCGATTGGCAGGGATTGTGTAAGTCTTACCCTGCCATTCGATCCGCTGATCCGCAAATTTCCGCATGGTTAGAATGCAACTCCGCCATTGAGGATGCCCAACTTGATCGCCGCGGCACTGGTCGCGATGCCTACCACAGAGGTGAAGTCACCCGAATTCAAGTCGACCGCGGGACGAATACCGCCAGCGCCGTCACTGCCGAGGTAGACAGTACCCTGTACGACGGTGCCGCCGATGGTGATGCTGCCCGCTGTTTGGAAAGCAATGGGCTGACCAGATGATGCTCCGTGCAGCGCGATGCCGATCAGAGTGCGGATGTTGCTTGACGCGTTATCGGAGTCGTACAGCTTAATGCTGCCATCCGTGTCACGCGCCAGAGTTTGACCCGCGAGAATGGTGGCGCCTGCGATGCCTGTGGCTACCACAGCGTCAGCACCCTTGACCACGTTCGCGGGAGTGATTGAGATATCGACCATAGTAAGTAGACTCCAGGTTTAGTGGGCTATCAGCTGCCCGGGGTGTAAATCACAGGACCATCGCTCATGATGGTGGCTTCAAAGGTAACGGCATCGTTGTAGGTGCCGGTCTCTGCGAACTCGGACAAGAAGAAGTTGCCCGAGATAATCGACCCGTTCGGGTAGGTGAGCGTTACCGCTCGGGTGAAGTTCTTATTGAACCAGTCGATCTTCAAGATGTGTGTCTTCGAGACACCGCTGATCTTGATGTCTAACTGATACTGCGCGGCGACGCTCAGCAGATTGCGCCAGCCGGCATCATCATCGCTGGTAACGTCGATTGGCTCGCCGTTCAAGGTAATAGCTTTCTCGCGGACGCCGCCCACAGGCAGGCCGTTCCAAAGCATGACTACGTCCCGACCGGGATAGCCGTCAGCTAATGACATAGTTTAGTGTCCTCCAGTTATCGCCCGGTACTGGGCAGTAGCGCGGTATGCTTGACCATCGGCCTCTTGCGAGACGCTATAGTCGGTGAAGTTGACCAACACCAAAGTGTATGGCCAGATTTGGACGCGGTGCTCGCACCTGCTCCACAGTTGGCGGATGCGTGACAGGGCTGTCTTTGCGAATGCTTCACTCTCGCCCGCGGATCGCACCGAGATAGTTATTGTGTGGTCACCTCCTTGGCTTAAGTCATCATCCCACGCCGACATTCCTGTTTCGCTGTAGACAACATACGGCAGCGGCTGCGTTTCCGTGATGTATGCGAATACAGGAACAGGGCTAGCCCCAAACATGGCTTGGAGCTCTGGATCATTAGCGATTAACCTTCCCAACTCACGCTCGAGCACCTCGCTCGCGGAAGACGTCATGACCTGAGCCTCGCTTGAATGATCTTCACAATCTGAGTTCGCTTCACTTCCAATGCACGCTTCAGGAATGGACGAGCAGCCATGCGTGACGTACCCAGCTCAAGAAATGGGGCATACTTGACGTTGCTCCCAACGCTCGCAGTCATCTTGTCCTTATCCACATCGATAACGATGCTTCGCGCAAGCGTTCCTGTATCGCTCGCAGGAGGCTGCCCAGGCGCCGAAGCTCGGTGACGTATGCGACCTCGGCGAACATACACCCGGCCTGTCTTAGGTCCCTTCAGGATCGACTGACGAGCCTCAGCCTGTACAACCAGCGCAGACTCGGTCAGTGCCTGTGCCAGTTGATCCCTCTTTTTCTTAATCCACTCATCTTTGTTACGGATGAACACAGCTAGGCCACTGACTTTGACATCGATCTTAAATGCCATCTACAGGTTCCCGCCCTTGCGACAGATAACCTCCATAAGCTCATTGCGCTCATCCGGAGCGGTCACGAATTCGATGTAGAGCGGCACGTTGCCCCACTTGAACCACATACCTTGCAGGACTTCCGCGTTGTAACGGATGGTGACCTTATGAGTTATCTGCTGCTCAAGATGTTGGTATCGAAAGATCTCACTACCACTCACTACCTGAACCCGTGCCCACAGGGTAGCCACAGGGGAGTCGTTCCTGTTGTACCCGAGTGCTCCATCACTAGCGCGCCCGGGTCTGTAGAGAAGAAGCTCTTCTCTCATCCGTCCAATGGCGCGTCTCATACTTTGAGGACCTTCCTTGACTTGATGATCCGCTCAGCTGACTGTGGGACATCGCGAGCAGCAATGTCGAAGGTCATAATCTCGCGGTTCTCGTACCAATGGCTGGCGATCTGGCTTATGGCGATACGCAGGTCCGCAGGAACGTTGTTTGCCGCAGGACCGAAGCCCGCAGTATAGACAATCTCGATGCCGTTAACCCCACGCGTTGCGACAGGCCACACGCTGCCAGAACGCAGAGCCACGCGTCCGGGCCGTCTTGCGGTATCAGTGTAAAACCCGGTGAATAGCGTGGCCGCGTCCGCTTCATTGAACGTCGAGAAGCTTGTGACGGCGATGAGCGGGCCGGTGGGAAGCTCGATCCAGTCCTGCACCGTGTTGAGGGAACTGAGTGCGCCGTCGCGTGTGCCATCCCACCAAACTCCGCTGTCTTGCGATGGAAACTCATCAAGCGTCAACTTCCACGTCTGCGTGATCATCGCCAGCTTAGTTTGTAGCTCGACGTACTCGCGCGCCGCGGATATGAATGTGGTGATAAGCGCATCGTCCGACGAAGTCGTCAGACGCATGAACGCCTTCTGCGTAGTAACGTCAACCGGCTCAATACTTGGGTCTACGGTGCGAACGTTGAACATATTGAGCCGGTCTCCGGTAAAGGCGAGGTTTGAGGGTTTCTATTTTTCGCCCCGTCACCCACAACTTAGGCTACTCCCAACCTTCGTGCTATTGCACATCAGGGCGGGGATTTGGAACCGCACCCACAGGGGAGTGGGAGCCTATGGGTGCGGCCTTCGCTGTTTCGTTCGTCAACTAATCCACAGCGAAATTATGTGGGCTGGGCGACCGGCGAAATATGGCTGTGCCAGACCCACACACCGGCGAGCGAGATAGAGCCTGCATCGTTGGCAGCCGGGGTAACGGTCAGACGGATATACCGCTTCGATCCCTTGTAGCCGATCTTCCGGACCTCGTTGTCATCCGAGAAGAGCGCCTGCGCTGAAGCGGAGGTCAAGATCTGATCCGCAGCAGCGACAGTGTTGGCGCCCGACATATTGGCCGCGTTCGACTCCTCGAGCAGCACAGTGAGCGTTGCGTCGGCGTCGGTGATGGCGCCATAGGCAAGGATCATCGCGGCAGCATGCTTGTCCTGAAGGTCCAGGATGTTGGAGACGTATGCGGTGTTGGCATTGGTGATTGTGACGGGCGGAATACCCGCATCGATCCCCATGCCGGTGATGCGATCAAACATCATGGTAGAAGAGTTCCTTATTTAAGGGGATGAATGAAGTGGGGGCGGTTAAACCCCCACCGGGTTTAGATGGCCTTCAGGACCTTGTAGGCTTCGTAGTTCTGCACGCCGCCGCCGACACGCTTCGTGGTATAGAACAGCACGAAAGGCTTGGCAGTGTAGGGATCGCGCAGAACACGGATGCCGATACGGTCAACGATCAGATACGCGGCACGCCAGTCGCCGATGGCGATGGGGAACGTGTTGGCGCCGAACGCTGGCATATCTTCCGCTTCGTAGACAGGATAGCTCAGGATCGAAGCCGGCTGACCGAGCGTGAGCCCTGCCTGCCAGATATACTGCCCTGTGGTATCCTTCAGCTTGCGGACCTTGGCGATGCTTGCTTTCGCCATGATCCATGCGGCATTCTGGCGATAGTCAGGCTTGAGCGCGTAGATCAGATCGATCAACGGATCAGGGCCGGTGACGCCTGCGGTGAAGTCGCCCGAAGTGCCGGTGCCGATGAAGCCAGGAGTGCCCCAACCGTATGACGCATTGGCAACGAACGTCTGCGCCATAAACCCGCGGGGCTTGGCAACGCCGTCGCCGTTGACGAATGAGGCGCCTTCCTGACGGGCGAACTCGATGCGGACCTCGTCGGCGAGCCATTGCTCAATATTGACGAAGGCGTCATCCAGGAGCGTCTGAGTTGCGCCAGGCATCGCATACATTTCATGCACAGGGAATGCCAGACGGTTCAAGACTGGGTTGCCGGTCTGCGGACGTGCAGTCTGCTCACCCACCCAGCCGCTGTCGGTGCCGGTCAGGTTGACTGGCTTCTCGTAGATGTTGGTGCCGATAGTGATCACCTGCGCCAGTTCACGGATCTTTGAAATGTCCGTGACAATGCGTGTGATGTTCTGCTCGACCTGAACCGGGACGAGGAAGCCACCTTCCGAGTTGGTGCCGACTGACAGAGTCTTCGCTTCGAGCTCACGCAGGCCGGTGTCATTGCCCTTGCGGAAGTAGCCCTGGAACATCTTCCGGTGCTCGACTTCCTCGTTCGTCAACTCACGCTCGAGGCCATCATATGCCTTGATGATGGGGCGCTTCTGCTCGATCACCTTGGCGTCGAGCTTCGACTGCATCTCCGTCAGCTTGGCGTTGATACGATCCACCTGCTCATTCAGAACTACGTCAGTGACGCCCTTCTTCTTGAGCTCCTCAATCGCCGCGTCGTTCTTGGTCCGAAACTCATTGAAGCCCTTCTGCAAGTCCTCGAAGAGCTGCTTAACCTCGGGCGTGACCTTAACGTCCGAAGCGTCCTTACGCTCGAGCGGACGCGCCAGGACATATTGCCCCCTGCTGCCGATAAAGTCTCCCATCGGGGAGTCCCTTTCTATTTGAAGTTGAAACCGCCAATGAGAGTATTGGCATCAATGGCCACCGGCTCAGCATCCCGCTGCTCCCGCTGTACCCTTCGCTCAGCTTCCTCGAAGCCATACTTAGCCACGAGCTTTGCAAAGTTGCTTGGCATGCCCCCATCCCGGAGTGCAGCTTCAGCGTCTCGAATGGTTGATTTCACTCCGTTCACCCTGGCGCCAAGGTTCATCGGGAATGTAACCACAGAGATTTCCCAGAGGTCGACTTCCAGTAACTGGCGGACCTCGTTATTGTCTTCCCACATAGAGCGGACAGTCCTGAAGCCGATGGATAGACCATCGACCACATTGGCCTTCATCAGCGCAAGGACCTCAGCACCTTTCTGCACCGCGGTCAGCAACTTGCCTTTGACGTAGAGGCCACGCTCATCTTCGCGCATCTCTTCCCACACGCCTATGGGCTGCGCCGGATCATGTTGCCACAGGAGTTTGATGGCAGTTGGCGGCTTTGCGCTCAAGCTGTTAGCGAACGCACCCGGCATAACCTTATCGCCTCCCATGTCCACTTCATGGAAGACAGAGCCATAACCCTCAAACTCACCTGCATCAGTGAGCTTCTTCAGGTCGAGTTTAGTGTGGATTTGCTTCAGAGACATGGGTTCGCCTGTGGGTTGTGGCATCAATGTAATGGTTCAGTGGCTTGTCCGTCAATCCAGGACTTCGCCGTTAACCCGCGGGTGGTACAGCACCACACACCGGCAGTTGATTACTTCTTCAGCAGGGCCTTCAGGATCGCCAGGAAAGTCAAGCCAAGCTTCGCCAACAAGGAACGGATTGTCCATCTCTTGCCGTTGGCCGTCCGCTTCGACGTGAGTGGGTCTTGTGCGGCTGTCTTCAGTGGAAGCCCATTCCTTAACAAGGTCTGCTCCTGTAGCTTCCGCCGCCTCGTGGCTTCCGATGTTCGCAGCAGTATGACCTTCGGTGCGCGCGATCCGTTCAAGTTGCCAGTCCTCCATCTCAATGACCTCGGCCAACAGGTCCGCGGTCTCTTCTTCGCCTAAGCCATCGTTGAATGCCTGCTGCAGGACATCGCGCGCCTCCTCGACGAGATCGCCGGTGATAGTGGTAGCGAGGTCGAGCGCTTCGTCAGACAACCTTCGCAATACCCTGTCAGCGAACACATCGAACGTGGCCTTGAGTTCTACTGCCTTCTTCTTCGGCAGGCGCGCCTCAATCCCGCTGATGGTGGTCCTACCAAAGTGGTGCGCAATACGCTTTAACCACAGGAGGATGAGGCGTGCCAGGCCTTCTTCGCGCCCATGGATAATGCTGCGTATCTCAGCAATCTCCTTGTGCGGACGGCACAGCTTCGCCGTGACACGCTGATAGTTCTTGAGCGCGCGAGCGAACCGTACCTCAAACGTTCTGAGCATACGGTTGGCTTCGCGGCGTCTACCTATGTCACGGCGAGGTTTTCTCATCTTTGGTCCAGCTTTCAGGTATACGGAAAGACCATGATCTAATGTGGTCATGGAAATCCCGCATCTCATCGTCTGTGGGAACTTTGTCGAAGCAGACAGTAATGCTAGCCGGGTGTTGGTCCTGAGCTCTAATCACCCCAAGAACTTTAGGTCTCGCCATTAGCAGCTTTCCCAGACTCCGGCCTTGAGCCATCCGTGCCAGTGCGTTTGCAGCCCGCCCGCTCCATCGCCAATCTGATGGTGAATTGACGGATGAAGCGTAGGGTGCTCTTCATCGCCGTCCCATTCCCATGAGTGGGCAGCGTTGCTAGGGCGCAGAGGTAGTCTGCCCATGCTACCACAACCGCAAGGGCAACAGAACCACATGGCCAGATTCTCGTCGACTTCCTTATCCTTGACAATTACGAAGTCTCCGCCTTGCCTATCATTTGACAGGCTTAGAAGGCTTGGGTTTCTTCTTGCCGGCACTTTCGTCATCAACAGGCTCCTCAGTCGCAGGATCATAGTTCGGATCGTTCGGGTCCATCTCCGTTGCCAGATCCATCGACAGCGGCACCATGCTGCTCGGGATCAGGACTTCGTCACCACCGTCCACCTCATCGTAGCTGACGGCTTCACGCTTCTCGTTGGTGGTAAGGAAGGTCGAGTCATTGAGGCGCTTCCACGTATCCTCACGCTCCTGCGACAGTCCAGCGATCTCGTTCTGGTCATACCACAGACGGAAGTCCTTCCCGAACGTCGGCTTGAAGAATACCGTCATGGACTGCGCTATCTTGCATACGAATGGCAGGATGGTCTGCCGATAGAACGCGACGTTGGCCTCTTTGTAATTGGAATAGGTGTTATCACCCGGGATGCCAAGGAGCATCGGCGGCACACCGAACGACAGCGCAATCTCTCGTGCTGCCTGGTTCTTGCCGTTGGTGAATTCTAGGTCTTGCGGGGATAGACCCATCTGTTTCCAGTCGAGGCCACCTTCAAGGAGCATGGGCTTACCCGCGTTGCGCGTACCGGTGTACTGCGTCTCGAGTTCATTCTTCAGCCGGGCAAACTGCTCCTCAGTAAGACTGGCGTCGCCTTCCTTATCGCGCGTCATCACCAAGGCACCGCTCGGCTTCGCCTGGTTCGCTAGCAAAGCCTTGTTGTATCCCGCGGCCTCGGTATGCACGTCGATGGAGAACGCGGCCGGTTCAATGCTACTCAGGCCATAGATATCATTGGTCGGGTGAAAGCTCTTGATGTGAAGGATTGGATGCTGCTTGTTTCCTGTGGGCACACTGTACCTATGGACATCTTGTCCCACCTTGTACTCATACGCCGATGGGAAGCCCTTATTGCCCAGGATTACCTTCATCCGATCCGGACGCAGGACATACAGCTCCTTCAGACTGCCCTCGGTGACGAACTCCATGTAGGTGTTACCCGCAATCAACAGGAAGCTATAAAGCCTGTCGAGGAAGTCCGCCTGTCCCTCGAAGGGGTTCGGCATCTCCATCATATCGTAGAACGGATGTTCGTCTACGGGCTCCTCCTCCTTATCGTAGACGAGCAGCGGCACTGACAATGCCGCCTCGGCAATCATCCGGATGCATCGATATACGATGGGGTTCTGGATGTAGCCTTCCTGAGCGAATTGAGCATAATCGCGCGGTGACCACACCGGACGCCCCACCGACTGCAGGTAGATGAGCGACCCGACGGCACTCTGCTTCTCCTCACGAAACATGATCGGGTTGGGAGCTTCGTTCATAGACTTCTTACCCTCGGGTTATTGTGCTTGTTCAACAGTAGCTCAGTAATGGCCCATACCAATGCGTCCAGGTTATCAGGCGACTTTCCTCTGACCATGTTCTCCGGCGTCAGTTGCACCATCTGGTCTTCGAGCTTAGCGTAGCATCCGACATGGTGAACCTTACCCTGCTCATACTTCATGCTAACAGGTTCCGCACGCAGCCATTTACCTTTGTAAGCACGGACCTCGACCACAGGGATACTGGCATCCACCGACCGGATAACCCGCTTTACCATGTCGCCGCCCTGGTTCACTTCAGCGACTATGGCGTCGGCCTCATGCTTATAGTACGCCAGGATTGCTTCCTTGGCCCAGTTCTCAGGCGAGCGCCCTTCGATTGAGTAGTCACCCAAGACATATGCATGGTCATTGTCAAGGGCTTGGCCCGCAGCCACAATGCCACAAGTACCGCTTTCTGTTGCTGGTGGATCAACAGCGACGACTGTCCGTCCCAATGGCGGTACAGCCACAGGGAGAACTCGGAAGGCATCAATGAGACGGTGCGACCATAAGGCATCCGGATTATCATCGAGGAGTTCGGCATCAAGTTCTTGCCTACCCAATCGAGTGCCCTCATAACGGCCCACGATTGTCTCCCGGAACGACGGGGCGAGATTGATAAGGTTGTCAGCGGTACGCCCTCGCGTCAGGAATGTGGTCTTCAGGCTGATGAGCTGACGCACCAGAGGCGTCGGCCGTGGTGTAGTCGTGTGTATCTGAATTGGGCGACGACCGAGACGCAGTCCGAACTGCAGCTGGTCGAACGCTTCTTGAGCATATCGCCACTTGGCTATCTCGTCACACCATGCCGCGTCGAACTGCGGTCCACGTAAGCTTTCATAGTCCTCAGCGGAGTAGCACATAGCGACTGCGCCGTTGGGCCACTGGACCTTACGCTTGCTAGGAGTGTAGATCGGCATAAACCATGGGGCTGATGAAGCCAGCAGACCGCTCGGCCCTTCGACCATGACATCTCGGACCTCTGCAGCATTATCTCCCACAAGCGCAATACGGTGATATCCATAATGCTCTACCAGCCTCCGAACTGATTGTGCCCCTGTATTCGTCTTGCCCCAACCTCTGCCCGCCATAATGAGCCAGATTGCCCACGGCGCTCCCTCGAGCGTCGATTGCGCATACGGCAGCTTCTGTTCCGGGCGAGCCCACCATTCCCATGTGTGCTGCAGCAGAAAGGCTTGGTCATCCGTCAAGTCCTTCGCTAATAGCTCTCTCAGCTGCCTCCGCTTGCTCGATGATAGAATCGAGCTTATAGAGTAATCTTTCAGCTGCTCCAGCCATGGAATCTGTAAAGTCGCTGCCCGTTGGTTTAGCAACGGCATATTTGGGGTTCCTTACCTGCAACTGCTGCTGCAATAGTCCGTCACTGAACTTCCGTCGATAGGTTATGATGCGCCCACCCGATACCACAGGATCGGACACGCCTATCACTGCCCTCTTGAATGCGGCATCTTCGAGTGTGGTAGTGCCCTCAATCTTGGCAGCTTCCATCTTCTCAGCGAATTTCGGATGGGACTTTTTATACTTCGTTAGAGTGGTCTTTCCGATGCGAGCTTTCTTCCTAGCATACACCTCGCTCCATCCCTCGGAGAGGCATCGAAGAATGGTAGCTCGCTCCTTAGCACCCACCTTTCTTCTAGGAGCTATCTTCCTTTTGCCCTCGTTTTCCGGAACTCCCTTCGCCATCTCACACCTATCTTCCTCTGTGGCCCACATTATGGCGAAGTTGCCTGTTGTAGTCAATCCGCGCGAATGATAAGACGCTCAGGTCAACAAAGGCTAACCTAACATGGATCATGAACCGACACTATGGTGGATCTACCTGCAATGCCGCAGACGTAACCCACAGGAGGCTGTGCATTTAAATGAGACGCTGGCACATTTTCGATCTATAATGACGCCTGAGCTTCTCACGACGCACATCCAATGGCTAACACTTTCTAACAACAGGAGGTACCCGATGCTCGACAAGCCGTTTCCATCAGCTCCGCTGCATCCAGCGAAGTTTGAGCTCAGAGTAGTACGCGATGATGGAGCATTCCATCTCAACCTATTCTCAGCAGTATACGCAGGCCGTAAGTTCCTGGACATCCTAGTAGGCGACAGAAAGACCAGCTGGATAGACAGGAACACCTTACGCTGCCACGACCTGACTATCAGCTCCAAATATATGGAGCGTCTCTTCACCTACGAGTATACAGACGAAGAGCGCAACTGGCTTCTACCCATGCCATACAGCTACAATGCTCGAAAAATTGCATTCGACACGGTTCACACAGGCGCTCCAGAAACACCGTCTGAGGTCGAGCCGGATCATCACTCATCGAAACGCTCCAAGCGTGCTCAGCGACGCGCTGCGCAATCCGAGGACGCAAATAAACGCGATATCGGCGGCGATGATGCACTCCGCCGCAAATCGACTCCGATTGCATCCAAATCAAAATCACAACCGGGCGTTGTATTCGGTCCCGCGGACATTGCATCATCCACAGGGAAGGAACCGAGCAAAGTACGCGCCTGGCTGCGAGCCAACAGAACCAAACCCGTTGACGGCTGGGCATTTACAAAAGAAGAGTTCGACGCCATCTGCACTGCACTAAAGAAATAATAGAAAATTCCCAAGTTTCCTATTGCGGTCTCCGTGGTTCTACCCTATATCTATTCTTGTCAACTGAACCACGGAGAACTGCAATGAACGACCTGACCAACAAACTGACCCTGCTGAATGGCTTCCGCGCTGAACTCGGACAAGTTGCCCTGAAGACCTGGGTGTCCGATGAAATCGCAATCGACGCTGCTATCGCCAAGGCTCAGGAGATGGTCGCCACGCGCAATGACACGCGCAAGGCAGAAGCTGCCAAGATGCTTGAGCGCCTCAACTACTACCTCAACATCATGGGCAGCAAGGAAGTGAAGGTTTGGCACGGTACCCTCGACGAACTGGCGAAGCGTATCAGCCAAGCAAAGCGTGACCACAGGGATATGATCGACGCCGAGAAGAAAGCGGTCAAATCCACTCCTGCGATGAAACGCCACGTCGAGGAGAACCTGAAAGGCCACAAGGCCCTCAAAGGTAAGCTTGCAACGAAAGTCGCCAAGGCGAAAGAAAAGGCGACAATCAAAAACCAACCGGTAGCGGAACTCGGCCTGCTGCCTCGCATCGCCGCCGACCTCGGGATCAACCCCAAAGTCGCTCGCGCCAAACTCCGCAAGGCATTCGGCGCTGCATGGCGTAACATGAACGAGAAGGACATCCGCAAGGCTCTGTCCTAAAAACTGAAACGGGCGGGAGGCAGCAATGCTTCCCGCCTTTTTCTTTGGTCATTTCGCTTTAAACACAATCGGGATACGCCGCGAGCAGGTCAGGTTCAACACACGAGCCACAGGATACCACGCCGGGACCCATTGAACTATAGTCTCGGTACGTCGCTCGCCAGCCATCATAACTACATAGTGCGCCATTAATCGCCGTTGATGCTTTCTTCCATCCGTCTTCTCAATGCGGCGCCAGATGTTCACCTCCCATCGCCCTATCGATAACCTCGCTTGCAGAACGCCCTGTTGCGAGCGTATGCGTGCCCAGATGCTTTCACCGACAGTCATCTGCGCAGGATGACCAACTCCCGCCAGTGGTCGTCCTATCGGCTTTATACCGGGCTCTACCATCAAGGTCTTCTTTCGTGACTCTCTCTTTATGCGTTTCGTTAGGTAGCTCACAAACAGGATCCTTTCCGAGTTTTCTGCTTCGCGCGATACAATACAATCATACATATATATTTTATATTACCTATCATCAAAATACTCATATATATCATCACTTTACAGTTGGAGAGTCTTCTTTAACCTCCTATCAATAATGACCATCTGTATCATCAAGTTAACGTCTATTCTTTTAAAAGTGCCATAAAGCACGCATCCATTCCGATTATCCAACGCTACCATAGACATGCAGTTGGAGCGTTCATTGTGCCAAATACGCACGCTCCAACTGTAAAGTCATACGGCTATTAATAAAGTTCTACACAGACAAGATCTTACCCAGTCCAACGGTAAATGCATATACAGCAACGATAATTAGCTCATAGACGCCGGTAACTCTCTGTTTGTGTTGTGTGTATATCACACGCGTATACGCGCACGCATAATGCATGTCCCCTGCGCGCGAACGCTGAGAAAAGCCGATTGCACCACAGCAGGCAACACTCTTACACTGCCTTCAGCGCAATCTCGCGCAAAAACGGAGATCAACATGAACATGAACATCGCCAAAGTAACCGCCGCACTCAATCACTTCATCCAAATCGCCGACAGCACATCCAGCCTTTTCAACGCGACAGCGAACCTCGCCGACTTCGGTGACGACTCCGAGGCCGCAACGTTCCTTCGCACAAGCTACGACTTCAACGCGAACGAACTCAACCTGTTCCGCGAGCTCATCCTGAAAATCGTGGACGTCGCCGCCGTCACACCACCGGAGCCGATGTTCGTCGATCTCAACACAGCGGCAGTGGCCGGAGCATTCAGCGAGATCATCGTCAACAACCACACCAGAGCATTCCGATCTATTGTCGATCAGGTCAGTGGCGAATTCGATCAGTCCGTCCTCGACATCATTGGCCCGCTAACGCGCAAGGAACAGATCGCCCTAAGAGTGCTGTGCGACGCGATGGACGAAATTGCCGACATAAGGTAAGCCATCACAAGATTGTGATCAGGTAATTCCAAATTTTCTTCTCCTTATCTTGGGATTACCATTGCAGATCCGGACTACCCATCTTATATTCAATCTTGTCAACCAAAGGAGACAAACAAATGCTCAAGGCGCGTAAAATGACGATGATCAACGAAGGCGAAACATTGCAACAGATCATGAGCGGACTTCGTAAGCGTTGCGGAATGACCGCTAACAAATTCCGCAAAGCCGTTGCCAACAAACTCGGAACGACAGTTTCCGGTCTTGCCAAGTTCGATGATGAAACGGTTGCACAAGCTGGATATCGCGTTGCAATCGCCAATAACCTTGTTCACTAACCCACTGAGGCCCCTTCGGGGGCCTCTTTCACAATCGGAGCTTATACAATGAAAACAACGCTCTATCTCGCTAACTGGGCAACGCCCACCGACTGGGCTCTCTATGAAGACGACCATGGCGACTGCACCAATATGGAAGACCTCGCCCGCCCTGTGGGATCAATCTTCACCAAAGTCGAACACGCCATGGCCGCCGCGATGGAGGAATTGGTCGAACACTTCCAATTCACGGAAGATCAAGACCACCTGCCGACGCGCTGGGGATCGCCGACAATATCCGAAGGCGAAACACTCGTCTACTGCTTCAACGCCAAAGGCAAAGTAATCATGGCGCTGGTCATCCGCGCCGTCGAGATCGACATACTGACATCGTAATCAGTCCATGCGGAGGCAAAACGCCCTCCGCATGAACGGGTGACGATACCCGATAAAGGAGACAACATGAACTGGAATTACGGAAAAGACTACGAACGTCTGACGCAGAAGTATAAAGACCTAGTCGACCAAGTGGTTAATCGCTGCGACGCGACAGGCCAGCGTGAGGAGCTCAACCTGCCGGCAGAGAAGGCAGAAATCTACGCATACCCGCAACCTCACGGCGGGATCGCTTGGGGCATCAACGGTGCTCCCTACGGCTTCTGTCTCGCTCGCGACATCGCGACCAAGTATTGACAAAAACTCCCGTGTGATGTAGCCTATCACTTCACACGGGAGACTCAAATGAACGCTTTCCTGATCATCACATTCCTCGCCGCCGCTGCACTGCTCGGATATGCTGTGCGCGACAACCCCAACGCCGTCGCCATTGTGATCGGCGAAACCCTTTACGACTAGCTTCCTTGCGCTGTACACAGCGCCGGTTGACCTGAAAGGCCCGCCAGTAGAAATACTGTTGCGGGTCTTTTAGTTTCCTGTTGACGCCTTCCCACAGTAGGCGTAAGGTGATTAGGTCAACACGAAGGAGAAGACAATGACAAAAGAGGATAGGCTCTCTACGATTTGCGAACTGATCCATGAAACCGCAATTCACTTTAAGGACGGCCTCCTGACTCATAAGCAAGCAGAAAGAAGAATCGACCATCTGCTCAAAAAGCTCGACGAAGTACTGAAACAATAAACCAAACTGGGGGGCCTCGCGCCCCCCAAACTTTAGAAGGTATAGCCACATGAAACTATGCATGGTTATCAATACCAAAGACGGCAAGATTATCACACGTCCAGCATACAAGATGGCGGTCATCGCCGAACGCAACTTCCGTGACGAGATCATCTCCGAAGGCCTATACCACAGTGAGTGGGTATACGCATTCAGCGACTTTCAAATGCTCCTCGACGCGATCAACGTCAGCGGTCACGACTACGAACTCAGATGGATTTCAGTGAGATAAATCGATGGACAAGAGAATGGCAACCGCACGCGCTAACGATCTCAACATCGCCAGCGTTCTCAGCGGCAAAGACCCCAACTGGATGTTCATCGCCCTCAAAGGCAACGCCGCCGGCAACAATTGGGTAGTGATCAAGTACCAACGCATCGAGACAGCGACAGCTACCCTGTGGCAAAAGGTCGGGATTGTAGCTTAGATCCGGATCTATACTACAGTGCGCTGCGACTTTACTCAGCTGCAGCGCACCAAGTTCAAGCTTCCTGCACCGCAACAACTTAGGGACTACTCCATGTGGACAACTATCGGAATTTTCCTCATCATCGGCGGATGCCTCGGTCTCTGCTGGGTCTTCAAGGATGACGGCGACCCAGACTATGGTCACGAAGATTTTGACATCGGTGGCCCAAAAGACCCCATAAAAAAGATTCATCTTGTTGACGATGACCGCAATCCATGACATAGTAGGTCTGTCAACAAAGAAGGAACTTACTATGCCCAGACTCACTAAAGAAAATATCAAGCGTATCGTTCGACTGAGTGAAATCGCCGACGAGCTTAAGGCAAAGCAAATTACGCCTAAGCAGGCACAAGCCGAAGTGCAATCGATCCTTGACGAGTTCAACCGGCAGGACGGCATTCCGTCGAACGCAACGCCGACAACTCGCGAAGAACGCGTCGAGAGCAACATGGAGGAGCCGTACGAACGTCCTCTCAGGGATCGTTTAGCGCGGCACAACATGGAACTCGGCCCACTCGACGGCTTCGACTACTGAAACTTCAAGAGGCCCTTCGGGGCCCTTCTTTTTTGGGGAAAGCAAATGTACGAACCATTCTCACCTAAGTGGCCGTCCGAGGTATGCCTAGGCTGCGGTGTCAGAAACTACCTCATTCACGAGTACTATATGATCCATGACCACCTGTGGCTCAAAGTGAATCCACAGGATGATGGAGAACTCTGCATCGGATGCGTCGAACATCGCCTCGGACGCACACTGCATCATCGCGACTTCACCAACGCCCCGGTGAACAGAGGTTCTTGGTCCCGAAGGTCGCACCGTCTAAAATCTCGACTCCGCGGCAAAGTTTTCTATTGAGGTCAACCTCACTATGGCCTATATCTTCTCTTGTCAACCACAGGAGAAGACAATGTTCCTTAATACCGACCCTCACTTCATGGCTGCCAAAGGTTTCAGGACCTACGAAGGAGCCCACCGCGCCATGACGAAGGTCCGCTCGTTGATCAAAGGCCAGAAGCCCCTCATGATCATCGTGCAACGCCACTTCATGATGCCCGAGCGATCCGACTACGTGGTTGTAGTCATCCTCAACCTGAAGAACACGGAACACCAAGACCCGATGTTCTTCGCAATGCGAAACATCTACGTCACCAACGCCTGAAAAGAAAGGAGCCTCCGGGCTCCTTTTTTATTTAGTTTACTGTTGAGATCCGGACCTAGCTAGCCTATATTCAGATTGTCAACACGAGGGAGAGAAACTCACATGAAATATCCACACATCTACAAAATGCTGAAGACCGCGGGCCACTCACCCAACGCTGCTCTCCGTGTCATTATTGACGCTCGACGTGGCGACCGTTCAGCTCGAGACTGGATCGTTATCTTGTTCATGGCTAGATGACTTGCTGCCAACCCATAACAATCTGGGGCTTCAGCCCCCACCTTTTCCACAGGGACCCCGCACGATGACACCGAAAGAGGAAGCCGAACTCGACCGTCTCATGAGTGCTCCTCACGCGCTCACGAAACGGGAACTTAAACGCCTCAAAGATCTGATCCGCAAATCAAAGGAAACCCAATGACCATCACATCGAAAACATACGAAGACATCCAGACCGCCTACAACCACTTCAACAGCGAGTTGTTCAACAACACGCTTCCTGAGGTTCTGCTCACGCTCGTGCCTCACAAGTCCGCCTACGGCTACTTCCGCCACGAAGCGTTCACCGTGTCGGGTAATGCTCCGAAGAAGGTCGCCGGTCAACACCTGACGAACATTCTCAAGGGCAAGAAAAACGATGTTATCCACGAGCTCGCCCTCAACCCGTTCAGCTTTGGCGGACGCACCGACGACCAGATCATGTCCACCTTGGTTCATGAGATGGTCCACCTGTGGCAATCCCTGAACGGCACACCGCCAAAGAAGCCAGGTCACAATCGCGAATGGGCCGACAAGATGAAGAGCGTTGGCCTACAGCCGTCGACCACAGGGAAGCCCGGGGGCAAAGAAACTGGCCGCCGTTGCAGCCACTACATTATTGAAAATGGACTGTTTGCGAAGTCGGCGAAACGCTGTAAGATCAAATTCACCTTCTCAGGCACTCTCGCCGTGAAGGAAAAGAAAGGCAGCAAACGCACCAAGTACACTTGCCCGATGTGTGAGAAGAACGCATACGGGACTGATGATCTCAACATCCAGTGTGCTGACTGTGACGAGCTGATGCAGCGCCAATGAACGAGTACCTGCGTACACTGTCCCGCGAAGAGCTCCTGCTCTTCCGGGACTTAGAATTCCTGCTACGCCAAATGAGGAGAGAGCATGAGAGTCAAACTGACAATCCAACTGAGCCCCGAGGAGGTAGACGAACTCTACCGGGAGATCAAGCAGGTGATCCGATGCGATCCGCAATCGGTTTCCTATCCAACGCTTGCCCAGCTCGCAGACAAGCTTAAGGAATTCGCACGATGAAGCTGCCATTCGTCTCCAAGAAGTTCGTCGAGAGGAGCGCATATCGCGCCCTCTTCGACCCAACCGACACAGGCAAACGCGCGCCACGCTGGCACAAACGCGAACGCATCAAACCTCGCAATCCAGTCCCCCTGCAAGACCCAATCGACGCAGGCACTGACCTGCCTGAAGGTCGCGCGCCTCTCGTCAAGGTGAAGACGCCTTGGTACAAAAAGAAGAAATTGACGTAAGGCGACCTCGCGCGTATGATCAGCTCGTACACCGGGAGACCCCTGATTTCACCGGTGATCCTCCCCGAAACACTAAAGGCGGAACGCGCAAAACAACCCCCCGTAATGAACGTTCCGCCTATTTTCTTGAGGGATCAATGACCTACTACCCTTCCTACTATGTTCCCCCTGTGGTCAAGCTCGAGCGCATCATGCCGCTCTGGGAGGAACACCACAACATCACACGGCACCGCCAACGGATGGCAGATCGTATCGACGAGGAGACCGCATATGCAATGGAACTGCGCGATGTACCATTGGAGGGAAGCCCTGGACCATTACAGGTTAGCTCTCGACTACCTGTGGTCGGACCCGGCAATGTCGCGGGCGCATCTGGCTATATTCCGCCTTCGACTGAGTAAAGGCGTAAGGGCCCTATTCGGATGAAGATAAGCAACACCGAGAAACGGGCCCTAGCGATTCTGCTATCCGGACCTATCGTCTATCACGTCAGCGGCTCCAAGGCCACAGACTGGGATAAGCAGAATTGGAAGTTCAATATCGCAACCCTGCGCGCTCTCAGAGAACTGTCGCTAGCTGACTATACCATCTACGCCAGCTGTGAGCGAACGTGGACCATCACTGAGGAAGGAACGCAACTATGCATGGAATTGGGGCTGCTGTCTTTGGCGTCATCTTAGCCGGTATGTCCATAAACGATGAGCCGCCGTCTACCTACGAGACCGACTACATCTGGTATCAGATGCCCTTTCAGTTAGTCCGCGTGGACAAGACGATCTACTTTAACGAGGTCGACTTCCAAGTCACGATGGTCCACGAAGGTCGGCCCATCGAAGTCGAGATCAAAATCTACACACCATACAGCAAGGAGATGTTCGAAGCCGCCGTCAATCAGGCCGCCGACGCAGTTCTCGTCCAAGGTAACCAATGGAAGTCCAATGCAATACCTCAAGAGGGTCACTCTCCGGGAAGGCAGAGTTACTGAGCTACCCGCCGACTGCGTGTTCGTCGGCATCGTGGAAGAGGGCACTGTCATAGATGCCTTCATCTTGTACCGAGAGACCGAGAAAATCCAGCCATGGGTCTTCTTCTTTGTACGCGCCCGCAACAATCCAGCGATGTTATCTGAGGCATTTAGATTTATCGCGCATTCGGGTATAGTATCGGTGTTCGGTCAAACCGTGGAGCACCATGATGAAATTCCGGAACCCGAGTAATGGCTACGTTGAGACTGCAGGCGAGATCATCTGGTCTCCTCTCGTCACGCTTATCTTCGGGCCGATCTACTTCGCCGTCAAAGGATGCTGGGGCGCCTTCGTGATTTACGTCCTCCTCTGCATCCCGGTCGTTACCATCCCTGTGGTATGGATCGTTGCTCCGTTTCTCGCCTATTCCACAGTGAACAATCGCTATCGCCGAATGGGCTGGATTGAGGTATAACGATTGCACCGGCGCTGCAATGTCGCGGCGCCGATGCAACCTCCGGAGCCTCTATGAATGAGACCCACTCGCGCATTGCTACAGCAATCGCTACGCACTTTCCTCACCACAGTGTCCACAGGTGGATATTGGATGAGAACGGCAAGCTCCGAATTTTTCTTCCGGTTGAAGCCACACTTGACGGCGTTATCAAGCTACGCAGCTGGCTGGTGCAGCAACGCTTCATGTACATTGATGGAGGCTTTACCGTCAAGGGAGACGATGGTGAAGCATACCTCTCAGCTTATCTCGATCTGCAAGAGGTGGGCCAATGACACCCGATCTCGCTTCCATCGTGACACGCCTGATCACTGGAGAGGTTGGCCTCCCCCCTTACTTCCAAGCAATCATAGCGGACGCCAAGATTGGCGAAGAGCATCTGGAAGCTCGTGTTACGGCAGACCTCCAGGCCTCCCAGATCCAGAGGCTTACCGAGGCGCTCAGCAACTTCATCCCTGTGGGACAGCCGAGCATTGGTTTCACCAGCGGGACATGGATAGCCACAGTGATCCGGTGGCCTATCCCGATGATCCGTTCGTCCGCATCATCGCGGGATCGGTAGCGGTCCGCTTCGGGATAGCCCTCGAGGACACAGGACAAACTATCCGATTCTGCGCTCACAGCGAGCGCGTGAGGGCGGAACAGCTCGTCGCCTATATCATCCTACAGACAATGAGATTGGAGGATCGCACACGCCCTGAAGACGTTGAGATATTCCGGCGTGACATCGCTCTCGTGGTACGGGAGCGGCTCACCGGAGTACAAGCTCCGACAGTTACCTCGACAGGAAACCTCGCCGGCATCCTAATCGAGGTAAACTGCTATGATCCGATTTCTCCGGGAGCTTCGTACGATATTCCTGTGGGTTGGAAGTCTAGCGTTTCTAACAGTGGTGCTTCTTCATATCACTAGATTGATAGGACTCGTGTAGGCTCCCCGCGCCTCAACGGTCCCAGCTTAGTGATCTTGTGGGCTATGGACGTGATCATCCGTTCATCGTAGCCATATGGCTTACCCTCGAGAACTAATGCACTCATACTCTTCTTCTTGCCTTTGAGAGTCTCGGTCATCCATTCGATGATCGGGCTCTCATCGACGGGCTTGCAGCGCGGTGTATTGAGCAGCTCTTCGTCTGTCACATAGACCGATCCGTCGAAGTTGACCTTCACTCGCTTTCCTTCAGTGATCAGACTGAACCGGTACGCCTTCATCCCGCCAACGTCGGTCAAGTTGCTCTTCGTCACTTTGAATAGCCGCCCTGCAGGATCATCGCCGGCATATCCCACACCGATCACCGTACGTGCGGTCCCAGTGAACGTGATACTCCCTTGTCCGCGGTAACCCGCTTTCGTTTTGCTATCCTTGGTCAAGTGTCGGATTACGACCACAGGAATATGGAATTTGATTGCGATATCGCGGAACGTTCCCATCATGCGCGCTGTCTCAGCGCTGTTATGCGTGTTCGCCCCTCCGGCGTAATTCATCAAAGTGTCGAATATCACCAGGCCACAGTTATGCTTCACGATGGCTTTGTGGACTTCTTCGACCGTGTCGGTATCGTCTACGCTGAATGACTTCTCTTCCTGACGGATGTTCTGAGGGTTGCGCAGACCATTATGACTGAGGCGCGGTTTCATCACGCTGGCCTTTGAGTTCTCGTGATCGAGGAAGAACACCACCTCGGGCTGAGCACCTGTGCGTTTGTCGCCGGGCATCCCGTCGCCGTTCGCGACAGCGACAGCGAACTTCTGCGCAAGCAGACTCTTGCCCACGCCGGGATCGCCTTCGATGATGGTGACCTCGCCGCGCGCAACGTAGTTCTCCCACATCCAGTCGACTTCCTGCTCTTCAACCTCGGCCATGCTCTCGCAGAATAGCTCGTCGGGATCAGCTTCCTTCGGCTTGATCTTTCGATGTAGCCGACTCTCGAGCTTCTTCATGATCTCGCGGCGCAGGTACTTCTCGCCGTTGCGACGGTCGCGGTATTTATTATTGCCGCTGTTCCACAACAGGGTGAATATATCGTCAGTCGGGACGCCCTTCTCGCGCAAGTCCCCGCCGACGCGCCATAGCCAATCGCTGCGGTCACGCTCTGTAGGTTTATTGGATATTAGCCCTTTGATGTAGATCCGCGGGATGATCTTCTCCCACTTCATGAATACCGCTGCCGCGCCCTTCGCTTCCTTGCGTGCGCTGGCAGATGTAGGCTGAGGAAGTTTCGCGCGTATCTCACTGAGCTTGTAGACCGTACCGGTTTGCCACAGGGATTTGACCAGCGGGGAATTGCTGTACTTGTGGTTATACGAGGTGGGAACTCTTAGTACTTGCGTTGGGTCCCACCCTCCCGGGTCGGCACCAATAAGCTGTGTCCAGGCCTGGTTATCTCGCTCCCAATCGATGGCTTGTCCGACATACCAATAACCAGTGTACCGTCCTGGCGATGACATAACTGCCATGGATGGGCGGATCGGACAAGCATTTGGATGCATCCCATCGAGGTCAGCATATAGAAAGTGCGATACCTCAGCATGGTCTGTATGTCGGCGACGAGCGTTAAATCCGTGGGCGCAGAACCAGACATTGAAATCGTCCCTAAGCTGCCTTATCTTTTTTGCGACAAGATGGAACTCGTACTTCTCGAACCAGTAGTTCTTTAGTGGGCCCTTGGCCTGTCCCCTCGGTCGAGTGCTCAGACAGAAATACTTTCCTGGTTGCATCGACCATATCTTGGTTACCAGCATGTCGGCGGACTTCCCCTTCTTCGATGAATACGCTAGGCCCTATCTTCACGGCAGCCAGTTGTCCTCTCCGGATCCGACTCATCAAGGTTTGGTATGGGATGGGGATGGCCTCGGCAGCGTCGCGTGCATGTATCAATGATCGCATGACTCTTTCCCGATTGCGTGTGGATAATGTTTATGCAATATTCAACGCTCCCAAGTCAATCAGCAAAGGACGCGCCTTGAAATGAACATCGTTCTTGAAGGTCCGGATCACGGTGGCAAAACGACCCTCGGAAACCGGTTATCTAAAGTCATGGGATTGCCGCTCATTCAAGGCGAAGGGCCGCCCAAATCGAACGATGAATTTCATGCTCGCGTCGCACGATGCCTCGCCATGGACAATGTGATATTCGACCGTCACCCATGCATCAGCGAAGGCATCTACGGTCCTGTGATGGGAAGAGGGAGCATCCTCAAGATTGAGGAAGTCCGAGACTTCTTCGCCAGTCGCCCGTTCATCATCTACGTCCGACCCACCACACACCACCTTCCGCCGTCGCATAAGAAGCACGCCCACGAAAGCCAGGAGCACTTCGATAGGCTCGCTGGCGCTCATGCGAACATCTGCGCCGCATACGATGCGCGGATGATGAACACCGCACAGTATATCTACCGCCGCACCGACACTCACCTTATGGAGCTAGCCCATGTCGGCGGATTGCACCAACTCCTCAACCTGGACAGAAGGATCCTTGCAGAATGATAGTTGAGCGCGTAATCGAGTTCCGACGCAAGTTCGGATTGCCGATCCCGCATGAGCCCACCGACATACCGCCATCGGACCTCATACTCTCCTGTGGTTTCCTTGAAGAGGAGATCATCGAATTCCGTACGGCTATGGAGTTACGATTGATCGATGCCCGCACAGAAGACGATGCAGCCATGTTTGATGCCCTCATTGATCTCGTCTACTTCGCCGTCGGCATGGCGATCAATCGCGGATGGGATTTTGAAGAGGGCTTCATGCGTGTCCATGAAGCGAACATGGCGAAAGAGCTGGCCGGCGTCAGCGACAACAAGCGACAGTCGCCGACTGATCTGATCAAGCCACAGGGATGGCAAGCCGCGTCACTGCACGACCTAGTGCAGTCGCGTAACACCACAGCAGAGGAAAAACCGTGCGAGATCAGTGGCTCAAGCTTTGCCGAGAGTCGGCCTTCCGAACAGATAATGTCCTCTTCGCCGGTAATCGTAAAATCCTTCGAGGGCTTACTTGGAGTTTGCCAGACGGGCTAGGCGATGACTTGCAACTGTCCGACATTGGTTACAGTGGCCACAAAATGCGGCAACTCGAGCGGAACTACATTAACGCTGCGAGTAGAGACATGGCACTCCAACTGTGGGAGCGACGGAAGGACCAGGGGAAATACGGAAGTGTGGGTTTCCATTGCTACAATCATCTACTCAAAGCTGACCCAGACCGGAAGGCTAAACGCGCAAGCGTTATGGGACCTTGCATACAAGCTGTAACCCTCACGCTGCTTAAGAAGGGGCAGGTTCAAACGGACCTATTCTACCGCACAACTGAGCTCTTCAAGAAGTTTCCGGCGGACCTCGTATTCCTGCGCGAAGTCCTCCTTAAGCCGTTCGGTGTCACGGACTCACAGGTCAACTTCCACTTCGCCAATGCGACAGCACATCCGATGTATTGGGTGACGCTCATCCCAATGCAGAAAGAGCCCATCACTCAGCTTAAGCTCCTTAAAGCTTTGGATCCATACTTCTACAATTGGGTGGTGAAGTGGACAGCCCGCTACCTGTGCGACGAGTTCGGCCGCGGCATTGACAAGTTTTCGCAGGCGTGTAGAGTTCGCGACACATCGGCTAAGCTGATCAAGGACCCAGATAAGCTGATGGCCTATCTTCGCAAAAACCATCCAGGATACCGGAAATGATGCACTTCCCCAACTTCGCCGCCGCCATTGATATGGTCCACAGGGATATGGAGGCCTATGCAACTTTGGTTCCCCCGTCGTTCTGGCAATCAGTGGACGTGTCAACAAAGCCAGAGATGGCGACATTTGAGCTGATGAACGTCTGCTTTACCGTCAGCATGTTCGGGCCGGCGACGCTCGAGGGATGCCTCGAGAAATTCCGAGCTGATATTAAGCCGAACCTGCCATGGGCCGATGATCACTTCGCCGAGCGTGTCGGTGGCGAACCGATCAATCCCGGCGTACAATGGGCGAGATGGCCATACGCCAACAGTGCGGATAAGTTCCGCGACAATGAGGGCCGGTTTAACCACAACTACATGGAACGTTATTGGCCACGCTGGGCGGGTGAGTGGGAGTACCTCGAGCGTAACGAGGAAGAGCAGAACATCGGCATCTACCATCGCCTCGGCGACTTGAACGATGTTATCGACTTGCTCGTCCGCGATCCGATGACTCGGCAGGCCTACATCCCGATTTTCTTTCCGGAGGACACGGGCACTCACCACATGGGAAGAACCCCCTGTACGCTCGGCTATCAGCTGTTCCGACGCAATGATAAGTTGCATATAAACTACCATATGCGATCTTGTGACTTGCTGCGGCATTTCCGAGATGATATATATCTAACAGCAAGACTATGCCTGTGGTTCATTGAACGCTTGCGCGAACGCGACCCGGATAACTGGTTCCACGTTTTGCCCGGCGAGTTCTTCATGACCATCGCCAGTCTGCACCTGTTCAAGAATGATTGGATGGGAGTCTTCAAGACTCCGCCTGTCGCTAAGGGAGGTTGTAATGAATACCATATCGGCATTAGCCCTCGATCGCCTGCAATCGGAAAATGAGCGCCTGCGCGACCAGCTGCTGCAAGCCCTCGCTTACCAACGTGAGCTCGAGGCGGCGCTATTGTCGGCGCCCCTCTACCGCACCGACGGCGCCAATGCTAGCGAGCGCCACTACGAGAAGACCAAGGATACATGGGCAAACATCCATCGCCCAGTTCTCGACCGCGCCGCACGGCGCTTCAAGACCGAACGTGATCGCGTCAAAGTTGCGGTCATTGGAAAGATGAAAGTGTGGCACCAACGCATCGGCAATCTGATGCAGCGCCAGCAATGGGGCGACACGAAGGTCCGGATACCAACCGCGCAAGAAATCCTCGAGCGCTTCATGTCAGACATGGCCACGATATGAAACCAAAGTGCCAGAACTGTACCCACATGATGAAACCCAGAAGTAAGTCGTTGGAGCTGGGTTTCATCAAAGGACAATGCCGGAGATTCCCTCCCATTCCTGTAGCCATGGTGTATGAGGGAGTAACCGAGGTAGAGGCCGTATGGCCCAAAGTAAAAGACAATGACTACTGTGGCGAGTTTGACGGCTGGAGATACGAGACAGATGACAACACGACCGAGCCGGCCCCTTCACCTGATGCGTCATGCAATCCTAGCGAGTGAGCGTTCGACGTGCTCTCGGCTCAACGTCGGCGCCCTCGTGTTCTGTCATATGACCCGTACAGTCATCAGCATGGGATACAACGGCCCTAAGCCTGGCGCATCACACTGTGGGCCAGAATGTCTCACACATGAGCCATGCAGTAGGTCTATCCACGCTGAAGCCAACGCTATCGGAAGAGCCGCACTTCACGATGGCTGTGAGTATGACCTATATGTGAGCCATAGCCCATGTTCGGATTGTGCCAACATCATCTACAATAGACGCCACAAGATTGTGCGTCTTTTTTACGGGATCGAGTTCAGAAGCACAGTGCCGCTCGATCATCTAGCGCGCGTCATGGAAGTTTACAAGGTCACGCCCGCCGGGTACATTACTCGTCACGGTCATTCCACCCCCATCGATCCCGAGAGTCTCTATGCGTGATAGCAATTGCACCCGGTGCCGCCTCAGCGCCGGATGTGCGAAGGTATGCGATATCCTGCGCGGACAGGAACAATCCGAGGTTATGGTCATCGGAGAGACGCCCGATGCCCGCGGCAATAATGGGCGCATTCGCGCGCTCCTATCTCGGCACGGCATTCACAATCCGTACTTCGCTAGCGCTGTCAATTGCGAGCCACCGCGCGGGAAGAAACCCACAGAGGCGCAGATAAAGTCGTGCCGTCTCTATGTATTCAAACAGATCCGGAAGATAAAACCGAAGTTCGTTCTCCTGATGGGCAACGCCGCTATATTCTCCATCAAGAGTATGAAGGGCATCAACAAAGCTCGTGGGAGACCGTTCGAGCACCGCGGCATCATCTACCTTCCAACGTGGACGCCCGGTTATATCTTCTACGATCCCGCCACAGAAGCCACCATCGACCGTGACATAAAGCTCTTCGCTGACATCATCGCAGCGGGAGAGATTCCGCGCGAGAAGAAGCTTCACTATACTCTGGTCGATACGAAGAAGAAACTCATGCGTATGCTGGCGAAGCTGCGCGGCGAGGTAGCATTCGACATAGAGACCACAGGACTATTTCCCTGGCAAAGGCATTCGCGCGTGACCGCGCTTGTCTTCGCAATCCGCGGAAAGCAGTGGGTGGTTCCTGGTCACCACAGGGAGAGTCCCTGGTACGACTTCGAGGAAGTCGTGGCTATGATCGACCGGCGTATCCGAAAGCGTAACGTCCGCCTGATCACTCACAATGGGAAGTTCGACTACCTGTGGATGAAGGTCCACTTCAATGTAGACTGGCAGATGTTTGCCTACTTCGACACGATGATAGCTCACTACCTTCTGGACGAGAACAGTAACCACGGACTGAAGCGCCTGGCTCAAGTGTATCTCGGCGCGCCTGACTGGGATGTGGATCGAGAGACTAAAGTCGACGGTCCGATGAAGGAGCTATCGTTCTACGCTGCGCATGACGGCTACTATACGCTGCAGCTGAAGCATGTGTTCGCGATGATGCTCAGGAACGAGCTAGGCGTCCGACAGGTATTTCACCGGATCATGATGCCGGTTCTACGATTGTTCGTTCAGATCGAGTTTAACGGCGTCTACGTTGACGTGAGCCAGTTCAAGAAGGCTGAGCTTGAGTTGGATCGCCGTATCATCGAAGCGGAGAAGAAACTTGCCGAATGCACGGCGAAGGTCAAAGATTTCCCAGAGGACTTTAACTGGGGCTCACCACCACAGGTGGCGGATCTCTTATATAACCGTCTGAAGCTCCCTGTGGTTGAACGAACGGAGAAGGGTAATCCGTCGGTCTCTGAGTCCGTGCTCATGCGCACCGACCATCCGCTCGCCCGCGCGCTCATTGAGTTCCGCGGTGCGAAGCAACAACGAAGCTTCTTCATTGAAGGTTGGAAACCCTACCTCGTCAACAGCTGGCTGCATCCGAGCTTCAAGCTGCACGGCACAGTCACTGGGCGGCTGTCATGCGAGAACCCCAACCTGCAGCAGGTTCCGCGTGACGGCTTCATACGCTCGCTCATCACCGCACCTCCTGGTTGGGAATTCATCGAAGCGGATCTAAGTCAGATCGAGCTGCGCATTGCCGCGGAGCTGGCGCGCAGCAAGTCCCTTATCAAGGTCTTCACTAGCGGTGGCGATGCCCACTGGCTCACAGCTTTAACAGAGATTCAACGCGGGCGTGGTAAAAAGAAAGAGGTCCTATTTACGGGTAAGGCGCTCGCCGGGAAACCCGTCAAGTATAACGAGGCCATCCGTCTCATGCTTAAAGCGGGACCCGATGCCTGTATCGATATACTGCCGGCGTGGAAAGAACTACGTAAGAAAGCCAAGGCCGTGAACTTCGGATACCTCTACGGTATGTGGTGGAAGAAGTTTAAGATCTATGCACGCGACAACTATGGGGTAGATGTGGATGACGAACAAGCGCAAGAGAGTCGGACGAACTTC
>Ga0207643_10000161_pt1 | contig 46356 bp, 39 predicted proteins | sample KBSMisM62_FD_184313 | JGI IMG/M metagenome (GOLD analysis project Ga0207643, IMG submission 184313) | Miscanthus rhizosphere microbial communities from Kellogg Biological Station, Michigan, USA - KBS Miscanthus M6-2 (SPAdes) (version 2) | ecosystem: Host-associated > Plants > Roots >... | reverse complement strand
ATCGACGTCACGATTCCGGACATCGGCGATTTCCACGACATCCCGGTGATCGAAGTGCTCGTGAAGCCGGGCGACACGGTCGCAGTCGACGATTCATTGGTGACGCTCGAATCCGACAAGGCTACGATGGATGTTCCGTCGCCTGCCGCGGGGACGGTGCAGGCACTGCACGTCAAGCCCGGCGACAAGGTCAGCGCCGGCACTGTAGTGCTGACGCTCGAAGGTGCCGCGCCCGCGCCCCGCAGCGCGCCGATCACGGGAACTGCGTCAAAAGCGCCGGCAGCGGAAATCGAAACCCCTGCGCCGCGCGGCGAAAAGGGGCTTGCCGATGCGGCGGGCGAAGGGGCGAGCGCAACGCCGCCCGCCGGGCAAACGATCGAAGTGCGCGTTCCGCACCTCGGCGATTTTCACGACGTGCCGGTGATCGAGGTGTTCGTGAAGCCCGGCGACATCGTGAAGCCGGACGATGCACTGGTGACGCTCGAATCGGACAAGGCGACGATGGAAGTGCCGTCGCCGGTTGGCGGCGTCATTGAAGGCGTGCGCGTCTCGGTGGGCGAGCGCGTCAGCGAAGGCACGCCTATCGTCTCGCTGAAGACGGCACAGACGGGTGCGGAACCGGGGAGCCGCGCGACGCCGCCGTCGCATCCGGACAACAGCGACCTCGCCACGCCCGCGATCGCAAGTGCCGACACGGGCACGCGCCTCGCGCAGCCGGGTGCGCCCGCCGCCTTGGCCCCGACACCGGCGGCGACCGAACCGGCGCAGCAGGCGAGTCCCGGGTCGGAAAGCCGCAGCGCACACGCGTCGCCTTCGGTACGCCGATATGCGCGCGAACTCGGTGCCGATATTTCGCGTATCGCAGGCAGCGGGCCCAAGGGACGCATCCTCGAGGGCGACGTGCAGGCGTTCGTCAGGCGCTCGCTCGCAGGCGGTGCGGGTGCGCCGGCAAGTTCGACAGCAGGACCGGCGCGCGCCGGCGCGCTCGACCTTCTGCCGTGGCCGACGCCGGATTTCGCGAAGTTCGGGCCGATCGAGGCGGTGCCGCTGTCGCGGATCCGGAAAATCTCCGGCGCCAATCTCGCGCGCAACTGGGTGATGATTCCGCACGTCACGCAGTTCGACGACGCCGACATCACGGGCCTCGAAGCATTGCGCGTCACGCTGAATCGCGAATACGAGAAGGCGGGTGTCAAGATCACCATGCTCGCGTTCCTGATCAAGGCGGCCGTCGCGGCGCTGCGCAAGTACCCGGATTTCAACGCGTCGCTCGACGCAAACGGCGATACGCTGGTCCGCAAGGGCTACTTCAACATCGGGTTCGCCGCGGATACGCCGAACGGGCTGGTCGTTCCGGTCGTCAGGAGTGCCGACGGCAAAGGCGTCGCGCAGATCGCGCGCGAGATGGGCGAACTGTCGGCAAAGGCACGCGAGGGCAAGCTGTCCGCTGCCGACATGCAGGGCGGGTGCTTTTCGATCAGCTCGCTCGGCGGCATCGGCGGCACCGCCTTCACGCCGATCGTCAACGCGCCGGAAGTCGCGATCCTCGGCGTTTCGAAGAGCGCAATGAAGCCGGTCTGGGACGGCAGCGCGTTCGTGCCGAGGCTCGTGCTGCCGCTGTCGCTGTCGTACGACCACCGCGTGATCGACGGCGCCGCGGCGGCGCGCTTCACTGCGTACTTCGCAAGCGTGCTGGCCGATTTCCGCCGTGTCCTCCTCTAGCGCATTCACGATGGCCCAGGACGAGCAGAAGCAACTCGTGGCCCGCGAAGCGCTGCGCTATGTCGTGGACGACGCGTGGCTCGGCGTGGGGTCGGGCTCGACGGCAAACCTGTTCATCGACGAGCTCGCACGGATCAAGCACCGGATCAAGGGCGCGATCGCCAGCTCGACCAAGACGGCCGACCGGCTGAAATCGCACGGCATCGACGTCGAGGAGCTCAACAACGTCGCGGACATTCCCGTCTACATCGACGGCGCCGACGAAGTGACCGTGCGCGGCGAGATGATCAAGGGCGGCGGCGGCGCCCTGACGCGCGAAAAGATCGTCGCCGCCGTCGCACGCCGGTTCGTCTGCATCGCGGATGCGTCGAAGCGCGTCGACATGCTCGGCAAGTTCGCGCTGCCCGTCGAGGTGATCCCGATGGCGCGCAGCTACGTCGCGCGCGAGTTGGTCAAGCTCGGCGGCAATCCGGCGTGGCGGATGGGTTTCACGACGGATAACGGCAACGTGATCCTCGACGTGTCCGACCTCGCGATCCGTGATCCGGGCGCGCTCGAAGACAGGATCAACGGCATCGCCGGCGTGGTAACCGTCGGACTGTTTGCACGGCGCGGCGCCGACGTGATCCTGCTCGGCACGCCGAACGGTGTCGAAACACTGACCCCGAAGCGCTGAATCCGCGGGCCAGGCGCGCATTCGACGCCACGGGCCGGAGAGCGTTTCCGGATCGACCGACGGGCCGCGCTAGAATCGCAGTCGTGAACGACCCCCGCACACCCGACCTCGCGCCCACCACCGACGTCGCCGCATACATGCAACGCGTCGGCGAAGCTGCACGCCACGCGTCGCGGATCGTCGCACGCGCGTCGACGCATTCACGCAACTTCGCATTGCAACGCATGGCGGACGCGATCCGCCGCGACGCGGACGCGTTGCTGGACGCGAATGCGCAGGACGTCGCCGCGGCGCGTAGCAGCGGCCACGATGCAGCGTTCGTCGACCGGCTCACGCTGACCGCTCGCTCGATCGACGCGATGGCGCAGGGATTGACCGAGATCGTGGCGCTTCCTGACCCCGTCGGCGAGATGTCCGATCTCGCGTTTCGCCCGTCCGGCATCCAGGTGGGCATGATGCGCGTACCGCTCGGCGTGATCGGCATCGTCTACGAGTCCCGACCCAACGTCACCGCCGATGCCGCCGGGCTTTGTCTCAAGTCCGGCAACGCGACGATCCTGCGCGGCGGCTCGGAAGCGATTCGCAGCAACCGGGCGATTGCGCGCTGCATCCGCGAAGGGCTGCGGGACGCCGGACTGCCGGACGATGCCGTGCAGTTGGTCGACACGACCGACCGCGCCGCAGTGGGCCACCTGATTGCCGACGAAGCGCACGTCGACGTCATCGTGCCGCGAGGCGGCAAGTCGCTGATCGAGCGCGTCGCACGCGGCGCGCGCGTGCCGGTGCTGAAGCATCTCGACGGGGTGTGTCACGTCTACATCGACGAGTTCGCGAACGTCGAGCAGGCGGTAATCATCGCGGACAACGCGAAGACGCAGCGCTATTCGCCGTGCAACACGATGGAGACACTGCTGGTGCACGCGAAGATCGCCGATCGCGTGCTGCCGCCGCTGGCGGTGATCTACACGGCGAAGAACGTCGAGATGCGCGGCGATGAGCGTGCGCGCGCGCTCGTGCCGGCAATGAAGGCGGCGACCGAGGACGACTGGTACGCCGAATACCTGGCGCCGATCATCGCAATTCGCGTCGTCGATTCGCTCGATGCGGCGATCGATCACATCGCCCGGTACGGCTCCGCGCACACGGACGCGATCGTGACCGAGAACCACACGCACGCGATGCGGTTCGTTCGAGAGGTCGACTCGAGCTCGGTGATCGTCAACGCGTCGACGCGGTTCGCGGATGGGTACGAGTACGGCCTCGGTGCCGAGATCGGCATCTCGACCAACAAGCTGCATGCGCGCGGTCCCGTCGGCCTCGAAGGGCTGACGAGCCGCAAATGGGTCGTGTTCGGCAGCGGCCAGATCCGCACGTGACATTCGCTCGCGCACCGCGCCGCGCTTCGTCGCAGCGCTACGCGTAGACACGCATGTCCAACTCCGTCTCCATTTCAATCGGCACGAACACCGCGATCGCGATATCCAAGGGCTTCGGCTGGTTCGTCACTGGCTCGCCGACGCTGTTCGCCGAAACCGTGCATTCGCTTGCGGACGTCGGCAACCAGGTGCTGCTCAAGGTGGGCGAGGTCCGCGGTCGCCAAGGGCCTGACGAGGTCCATCCGTTCGGCCGCGGCCAGGAGAAGTATTTCTGGGCGCTCGTGTCGGCCGTCAGCGTGTTCTTCATCGGCTGCGGCATCAACCTCTACCACGGCGTGCACGCGCTGATGGATCCGCAGGAAGGCGGCGAGTTCTCGCTGCTGGTGATCGGCCTGCTGCTGTTCGCGCTGGCGCTCGAGTCGTGGACGTTCGTCGTGGCGTTACGCGAGATCGGCGGCTGGCAGGGCATTCGCAAGAACCCCAACAACACGACCGTGCTCGCCGTGCTGCTCGAGGACGCGGTCGCGCTGCTCGGCATCGTGCTGACCCTCGTCGTATCCGGCTCCGCGTATTTGTTCGGTCCGCATCCGGCATTCGACGCAATCATCGCGATCGCCGTGGGCGTGATCCTCGGCGTTCTCGCCGTATTCCTCGCCGCGATCAACCGGCGGCTGCTGATCGACACGTCGGACCCGGTCATCGACGACGCCGCGGAGGAGTGGCTGCGCACCCGCGACATCCGCGCGAGCGTTCACTCGCTCGTGCTCGACGACGACAGCGCCGTCGTCTTCGTGCGCGCCGAGACGGACGTGCCCGAATCGTTCGCGATCGGCGAAGCGCTGAAGGCGCACTTGAAGTCGGCGTTCGACAAGGCGGCGAATGCCGTCTACTGGAAATTCCCGAAGCGCGCGCAATAGGGCCCAGCCACGCGCGACAATCGCACCTGCATCAGGCCGGTGCGACCGGCGGCCCTCGCCGCATCCACATCAACCACAGAACGGCGACGGCGATCACTGCCAGGATAGGCAGCGCCGCGCGGTTCATCGTCTGCCAGCCCGTCGTCGTCACGAGCGCGCCCGACGCGACCGACGACACGCTCATCGTCGCGAACACGATGAAGTCGTTCAGCCCCTGCGTGCGCGCCTTTTCATTGGGCTCATAGGTCTCGGTCAGCAGAGTCGTGCCGCCCGTGTACATGAAGTTCCAGCCCACGCCCACGAGTGCCAGCGCGGCGACGAAGTGCGCGACGCTGATTCCGTCGAGTGCGACGACGACCGCGATTGCCGTCATCGCGACGCCGGCGAGAATCACCGGCAGCTTGCCGAAGCGGCGGATCAGCGAGCCGGTGACGAATCCCGGTGCGAACATCGCAACGACGTGCCATTCGATGACCCACGCGGCTGCGCTGAACGGATGGCCGCAGAAATCCATTGCGATCGGCGTCGCCGTCATCAACAGGTTCATCAACCCGTAGCCTAAGGCCGCGGCGAGAACGGCGACGATGAAAGCCGGCTGGCGGACGATGACCGAGAGCGGCCGGCCTTTGCCGGTGCGCTCGTCGAGCGAAGGCCGTGGAACGCGCACCTGCGATTGCACCGCAAGCGCGATGAATGCCACGAGCGCCAGCATCACCAGCGACCCCTGGAACGGCGTGGCAAAGAGATCGCGGGTGAATCGCGTGGCCTGCGGGCCGATCAGGCCGCCCACGACGCCGCCGGCGAGCACGAGCGAGATCGCCCGCGCGCGATGCTCAGGCGCCGCCACTTCGGCTGCGGCGAACCGGTATTGCAGGCCGATCGCGTTGTACACGCCGATGATGCCGGTGGCCACGCAGAACAGCGGAAAGCTGTGCCATTGCAACGCGAATGCGCCGACGATGCAGCCGACGACGTTGATCGCGGCACCCGTCATGAACCCCGTTCGCCGTCCCACCTTGGCCATCCACAGCGCCATCGGCATCGCCGCCAGCGCGGAGCCGAGCACGTAGGTCGTCGCGCCGAACGTCGCGAGTGACTTGTTGTGCGCAAGGGAGAACCCGACGAGGCCGTTCATCGAGATCAGGCCCGACGCGTTGGTCAGCAGCAGCGCCTGGCAGCAGGCAAGCAGGAAGATGTCGCGGCGTGAGGTCTGCACGGGAATGCGAGGGCGCAAGGCCGCGACCGGAGTGTCGGGACCGCGACGAAAGTCCGTATCATAAGGCCCGGAACCCGCTTCGATGGACACCAAGCCCCCGCCATCGCCTCCGCTCGACGCGCTCGCCTCGGAAATCCTCGCGTTCTGGTTCGGCGCGTCACCTCACGTCGTGCGCGACGCATGGTTTCGCAAGGACGACGCGTTCGACCGCGAGATTCGCGAGCGCTTCGGCGCGGCACTGGCCGCCGGCATCGCAGGCGCATTCGGGCAGTGGTGCACGACGGCGCACGGTTCGCTCGCGCGCATCGTGCTGCTGGACCAGTTCACGCGCAACGCCTTCCGCGGCACGCCCGAGCAGTTCGCGGGCGACCCCGGCGCGCTCGCCACTGCCAATGACGCGCTCGACCGCGGCTTCGACAAGTCGCTCGATCCACACGAGCGTTCGTTCCTGTACATGCCGTTCGAGCACAGCGAACGGCTCGACATGCAGGATCGCGCCGTCGAGCTTTTCACCGCGCTTGCTGCCGAGACGGGTGTCGACGCGCCCCTGCCGTGGGCGCACAAGCATCGCGACGTGATCCGGCAGTTCGGCCGCTTTCCTCACCGCAACGCAGTTCTCGGCCGCGAGTCAACGCAGGAAGAGCTCGCGTTCCTCGAGCAGCCGGGCTCCCGCTTCTGATTCCGCTCGCGATCCTCGGCGGTACGTTCGACCCGGTCCATTACGGTCATCTGCGGCTCGCCGCCGACGTTGCGACCGCGCTCGATCCCGTGGATATCCGGCTGGTGCCAGGAGGCGATCCGCCGCATCGCGGCAGCCCGCATGCATCGGCGGCAGATCGCGTCGCGATGCTGGTGATCGCGCTACGCGAATTTCCGCAACTGACGCTCGACACGCGCGAAATCGAACGCGGCGGCAAGAGCTATACCGTGGACACGCTCACTGCGTTGCGCGCCGAAATGCCGACGCGCCCGCTCGTACTGCTCGTGGGTGCCGATGCGTTTCTCGGCTTTCCGCAATGGCACCGGTGGAAGGACCTGTTCGCGCTCGCACACATCGTCGTCATCCCGCGCCCGGGAATCGCGCTCGAAAGCAGGCTGAAGGAGCCGCTCGCGGCGGAGTGGCGGCAGCGGCTGACGGCGGACCCAGGGGTCTTGCGGACGGCAACCGCAGGCTCCATCTACGTCCAGCCCGTAACCGCGCAGCCGATTTCGTCGACGGCCATCCGCGCAGCACTTGCCGCCGGCGACCTGCGATCGGTTGAAATTGCCGGTTTGCTCCCGGCCGCGGTTTTGGCCTATATTGAATCGAATCGACTCTACGTCCCGACCAGGTAAACGTCCCGCATGCGTTTTGCAAAGCTGCAACAAGTCGCCATCTCGGCGCTCGAAGATATCAAGGCGCGCGACATCGCGACATTCGACGTCCGCCAGCAAACCAGCCTGTACGACACGCTCGTCATCGCCTCGGCCGATTCGAACCGGCAGGTCAGGGCGCTGGCCAACCACGTCCGCGACAAGCTCAAGGAGGCCGGGGCGACGATAATCGGCGTCGAAGGCGAGGAGACCGGCGAATGGGTGCTCGTCGACGCGGGCGACATCGTCGTCCACGTGATGCAACCCGCGGTCCGCGCGTACTACAACCTCGAGGAGCTGTGGGCCCCCGCGAATTATCGCCGCAGGGCGTCGGCGGCATGAGCGAGTCGGGCGTAGCCAAGTCCCGCAGGGACCGACGACTCGCGATTGCCGCGAGGCCGACACGCTCTCTTCACCTTTCGTGAACGGGCAAAGAGGCCGAGGCATGAGCGAGTCGGGCGTAGCCAAGTCCCGCAGGGGCCGACGACCCGCGATTGCCCCGAGGCCGACACGCTCTCTTCACCTTTCGTGAACGGGCAAAGAGGCCGAGGTATGAGCGAGTCGGGCGTAGCCAAGTCCCGCAGGGGCCGACGACTCGCGATTGCCGCGAGGCCGACACGCTCTCTTCACGTTTCGTGAACGGGCAAAGAGGCCGAGGCATGATCCTTCCGTGAAGGTTCGCGTCGCCGCGCTGGGCCAGCGGATGCCCGAATGGGTGGCGGCCGGATTCGACGAATACGCGAAGCGGCTGCCACGCGAGTGGTCGTTCGAGCTGGTCGAGATCAAGCCCGAGCCGCGCGACCGCGGCCGGACGCGCGAGCAAATGCTGGAGGCGGAAGGGGTGCGGGTAGCGACAGCGTGCGCCGGTTACCGTATCGTTGCGCTCGATGAACGCGGCGCGCCGTGGACAACTCGCGTATTCGCGGCGGAGCTTGCGCGCCGGCAGGCTGACGGCAACGACGTCGCTTTTGTCATCGGCAGCGCCGACGGCTTGTCGCCGGGCATCAAGGCGCGCGCCGACGCTGTCGTGGCACTATCGGCGATGACGCTACCGCACGGCCTCGTCCGCGTGCTGATCGCCGAGCAACTGTATCGGGCGCACAGCGTGTTGACGGGCCATCCGTACCATCGCGAATAGGCTTACTCCTCCGGCGAACGCGAACTTCCCATGAGCGCTCCCCTGCTTTACCTCGCTTCGAAGAGTCCACGGCGGCAGGCACTGCTGCGGCAGCTCGACATCGAGTTCGAGACGCTGCTGTTGCGCGAGGCGATCGGCCGTCAGCGCGACATCGTCGAGCAGGTCGAGGACGGCGAGCCGGCACTGCACTACGTCGAGCGAATGGCACGCACGAAGGCGCAGGTCGGCTGGCAGCGGATGCAGAATCGCAAGCTCGCCGAACGTCCGGTTCTGGGCGCCGATACCGAAGTCGTGCTCGACGGAGAAGTGTTCGGCAAGCCGCGCGACGCCGCCGACGCCGTACGGATGCTGCGCCGACTGTCGGGGCGCACGCATCAGGTGCTGACGGCCGTCGCAGTCCGTTATCGCGACTTGACGGAAGTCGATCTCGCCGCGTCGAAGGTGACGCTGCGCAGGCTCGCCGCCACCGAGATCGACCGCTACGCGGCCTCGGGTGAGCCGCTCGACAAGGCGGGCGCGTATGGCGTGCAGGGCCGCGCCGCGGCATTCATCGCCCGCATCGAAGGCAGCTATTCGGGAATCGTCGGCCTGCCGCTGTGCGAAACGGCGACGCTGCTCGCGCGCGTCGGTTGCCCCGTGCTATAACCGGCGCGCAATCCTCCCGGTGTTGCGAGCGCACGGACGTGACGCACGAAATCCTCATCAACGTAACGCCGCAGGAAACGCGTGTCGCGATGCTCGAGCAGGGCGTCGTCCAGGAACTGCACGTCGAGCGTGCAAGCGCGCGCGGCCTGGTCGGCAACATCTGCCTCGGTCGCGTCGCGCGCGTGCTTCCCGGCATGCAGAGCGCGTTCGTCGAAATCGGGCTCGAGCGCGCGGCGTTCCTGCACATCGCCGACATCTGGGAACACCGGCAGAACGGCCACGGCGAGCATCGGCCGATCGAACGGATCCTGCACGAAGGCCAGACGCTGCTCGTGCAGGTGATCAAGGATCCCATCGGCACCAAAGGCGCGCGGCTGTCGACGCAGCTCAGCCTCGCCGGCCGGCTGCTCGTCTACCTGCCGCAGGATTCGCACATCGGCATTTCCCAACGGATCGAAAACGAACAGGAGCGCGAGAGCTTGCGGGGCAAGCTGCAGACGCTGCTGCCCGAAGGCTCCGCCGGTGGCTTCATCATCCGCACGATGGCCGAGGCGGCCTCGGAGCGCGAGCTGCAGACCGACATCGCCTACCTGACAAAGCTGTGGCGCGACCTGACCGATCGCTCGACGCAGTTGCCGGCGCCCACCGTGCTGTACCAGGACCTCAATCTCGCGCAGCGTGTGCTGCGTGACATGACGACCGACGAAACCGCGCGCGTGCAGGTCGATTCGCGCGAGACGTTCGTCCGGCTGCAGGAGTTCGCGCGCGAATACACGCCGGCGCTCACCGACCGCATCCAGCACTACGTCGGCGAGCGCCCGCTGTTCGACCTGCACGGCGTCGAGGACGAGATCGAAAAGGCGCTCGCGCGCCGCGTCGACCTCAAATCGGGCGGCTACCTGATCATTGACCAGACCGAGGCGATGACGACGATCGACGTCAATACGGGCGGCTTCGTCGGCGGGCGCAGCTTCGACGACACGATCTTCAAGACGAATCTCGAGGCCGCTCAGGTCATCGCGCGCCAGCTGCGGATGCGGAACCTCGGCGGCATCATCATCATCGACTTCATCGACATGGAGAACCTCGACCATCGCGCCGCCGTGCTGGCCGAGCTCAACAAGGCGCTGGAGAAGGACCGCACCCGGCTGACGGTCAATGGATTCACGCAGCTCGGCCTCGTCGAGATGACGCGCAAGCGCACGCGCGAATCGCTGGCGCACGTGCTGTGCGAGACATGCCCGACCTGCAGCGGACGAGGAGAATTCAAGACTGCGCAGACGATCTGCTACGACATCCTGCGCGAGATCCTGCGTGAGTCGAAGCAGTTCAACGCCCGGGAGTTCCGCATCCTCGCGTCGCAGTCGGTGATCGACATGTTCCTCGACGAGGAATCGCAGGGGCTGGCGCAACTCGGCGACTTCATCGGCAAGCCGATCTCGCTGCAGGTCGAGACGCTCTATACGCAGGAGCAGTACGACATCGTGTTGATATGACGTGGCAAAGTTTCGCGCGCCGTTGGCGCGCACGATACTTTGCCCCGAGAAAGTCACCGCGAAAGGCTCGGGTCAGCCCTTCGCTTTTCGCGCAGAAATTCGGAAGCGCGCCGATCGCGTCTCGCTTCGCTCGCACTCGGTAGCGCCCGTGTGCGGCTCGAGTGCTTGATGCGTACGATTGTTATCTCGACGCTTTCCTAAAGACGCTTTTGTGACCCCGCGCCGATCTGCGCCCGCTGCTGATCTTCGATGATCACGCCGCAACCCAAGTCGCCCGGCGCGCCGCAACGATTCTGGCAAAGCGTCAAGGCACTCGCCGCGCGGCTCTTCCGGCGCGAACTTGCGGCCGGTCATTTCGAGACCGGACAGGCGTCGTCGTCGCGCGGCTTGCTGACGACGGCCCCGCTCGTGCCTCCGGTTCGCGACTACCTGGTCTACGTGCCGCGCGGTCACAGCCGCCTGCGGCGCGCGCCGCTCGTCGTGCTGTGCCATGGCTGCCGCGAAACGCCGGAGGACATCGCGGCGTTGACGCGCATCACCGAACGCGCCGATCGCGAGGGCTGGCTGGTGCTGTTGCCGCGCCAGCTGGAAGGCGCGAACGCATTCGGCTGCTGGAACTGGTTCGACCCCAATACGTCACGCGGCAACGGCGAAGCCGCGATCGTGGCCGCGCAGATCGTCGCGGTGCGCCGCCAGTATCGCGCGCGCCGCGAACGCGTCTGGGTCGTCGGCCTTTCCGCCGGCGCGGCACTCGCCGCTGTACTGGGATTGCGCCATCCACGGCTCGTGCGCGGCGTGCTCGCACATTCGGGGCTCGCCTGCGGCGCCGCATCGACGCCTGCGACGGCGCTGACGGTGATGCGGCACGGTCCGGACAACGACGTCGCGCGGATCGCCGACGACGCGCGCGCGGCCGAAGGCGACACGGCGGAGCCGGTCGCGCTGCTCGTGATCCAGGGCGACGGCGACGACGTCGTCGCGCCGATCAACGGCGTCGGACTCGTCGATCAATTCCTGCGCTTCAATGCGCACGCCGCCGGCCGCGGCGGCTACCGCCCTGCCGCGGCGCTGCCGCCGTCCGACGCGATGGCGCACGAAGCTGCCAGCGCCGAGCGACACGGCGCACGCATCGACGACTGGATCGCCGGGGGCCGCGTGATCGTCCGGCACGTCACCGTCGAAGGCCTCGGCCACGCGTGGAGCGGCGGCGACGCCGACCATGCGTTCGCCGATCCGCTCGGCCCCGACGCGCTCGAGTTGCTTGCACGCTTCGCGGCGGACTCGCGCTTGACATAATGGCGGCTTGCGAACGCCACACGCCGAGGTCACGATGCCCGCCACCGCGATGAACCATTTCACGATCCTGACCGACGACGTGCCGACGACCGTCGCCTTCTATCGTGAGCTGCTCGGGCTGTCGGAGGGTCCGCGCCCGCCGTTCGATTTTCCCGGCGCATGGCTCTATGCCGGCGATGCGCCGATCCTGCACGTCATCGGCGGCCGCCCCACCGAAGAGCTTCGCGCCGGCGTCATCGACCATATGGCGTTCACGGCGAACGATCTCTCCGACACGCTCGCCTTGCTGACGTCGCGCAACGTCGCGCATACGTGCCGGCGGCAGGCGGGCGCCGGCACGTGGCAAGTGTTCTTCTTCGACCCGAACGGCGCTCGCGTCGAGCTCGATTTCGCACCGGATGAGCCGCGACACGCCGAACCGGGGCGCGCCGGGTGACGTCGCGCCATCGCACCCCTGCGGAGCTTCCGCTCGATCATCTGATCGTGGCGGCGACGAACCTCGAGCAGGGTGTCGCGTGGATCGAAGAACGGCTCGGCGCGCATCCGCAACCCGGCGGCAAGCACGTCGCGATGGGCACGCACAACGCCTTGCTGCGCATTGGCGCGCGCGTGTACCTGGAGATCATCGCGGTCGATCCGACGGCCAGCGCACCGCAGCGTTCGCGGTGGATGGATCTCGACGAGCCGCGGATGCGCGCAGCGCTTGCCGAGGGTCCGGCGCTGATCCACTGGGCCGTGGCCACGCGCGACATCGAGAGCGACGTGACGCGAAGCCCGATCGACCTGGGTGAGATCATGCCGATGCAACGCGGCGATCTGCAGTGGCGACTCACGGTTGCCGAAGACGGGCATCGCCCCGGGCGAGGCCTCCTGCCGACGCTGATCGAATGGTCGGACGCGCGCCACCCGACCGAGCGGCTGCCGGATTCGGGCGTGCAGCTGGTGACGATGGCCGGCGAGCATCCGGAGCCGGCGCCGGTGCGCGAAGCGCTGGCCGGGCTCGGACTTTCCGACACGCTCAAAGTCACCTACGGCCGCACGCCGCGGCTCGCGGCGATGCTGCGCACACCACGCGGCGTGGTGACGATCTAGGCCGCGGTTCGGGCGCCCGCCGCGCGAATCAGCCCAGCGCGCCGCGCGCCTCGACCGGCCACACGCCCTCGACCACGCCATCGCGCACCGCGACGATCCAGTCGTAGAGGTTGACCGTCGGGTCGCAATGGCCTGGCACGAGCCAGATCCGCTCGCCCAGTGTCACCGGCGGACCGTCGCTCGTTCGCAACACGCCGTGCTCGTCGGACGCCTTCACGTATTCGGCGCCGCCGCGCGCGTGGACGAGCGGCAATCCGGAATCGAACGCGAACGCCTTGAGTCCGGCGTCGATGATCGCGCGGTCGGAGGCAGGGGTGCTCATCACGCTCGCAACCACGAAGAGGCTCTGCTCGAACGCGAGGTCGGCAGCACCTGCGATGTTGCGGCCGTAATCGGCGTCCATGAAGACGTACGAGCCCGGCTGCAACTCATCGTAGACGCCGGAGTCGCGCTCGTGCTGCCACGTGCCGGTGCCGGCGCCGGTAACGATGTCGCACGCGATGCCCGCGCCAACCAGCAATTCGCGCATGCGCCGCGCATCGGCGACGGCCGACGCGATCGCGGCGGCGCGTTCGGCGGGCTTGCGCAAGTGTTGTGCAGCACCCTGGTACGCCTGCAGGCCGCGCAACCGCAGCCCGGGCGCGCCGCTGATCGCGCGGGCGAGCTCGAGCACTGCCGGCCCGGGGCGTACGCCACAACGATTTGCGCCGACATCAACTTCCACATACGCGTCGAGCTGTACGCCCGTGCGTGACGCGGCGTCGGACAGCGTCGCCACGGCAGCCCCCGCGTCCACGAGCACGCCAACCGTTGCCGAGCGGGCGAGCGCGGCGAGACGCGCCGCCTTCGGTGCACCGACGACCTCGTTGGTGACCAGCACGTCGCGAACGCCGGCGTCGACGAACGCGGCGGCTTCGTCGGTCTTCTGGCAGCAGATTCCGACGGCGCCGCGCGCGAGTTGTGCGCGGGCGATCGTTGCGCACTTGTGCGACTTCGCGTGCGGTCGCAGCCGGATTCCCTTCGTCGCGTCGGCCATTCGGGCGAGATTGCGCTCGAACGGACCGAGGTCGACGCAAAGCGCCGGCGTGTCGATCGCGGCGAGCGGGTCGCCGATGCGCGCGGGCATCCGTTGCATGATCGGCGGGGGCCGGTGACGACCGGAATCAGTAGACGAAGATCCAGTACGCCAGTGCGGCGATCAGGGCGTACTTGACGGCGCGAAACACCGTGCGGTTGCGCCGCTTCAACCGGCCGAGCACGTCGCTGCCGCGGCCCAGCAGCGCGTAGATCCGGTTGGCTGCGCCGATCGGCTCGGCCTCGGTGTTCTGCGTGGCGCCCGCGCGAATGAACGTGCGACTGACGAACCGGTTTACCGCCTGCATCACGCGTGTGCGCAGCGGCCGCTCGACGTCGCAGAACAGGATGATGCGCGTCGTATCCGTCGCGTTCTCCGCCGAGTGGATGTAGGTCTCGTCGAACAGCAGGTCCTGGCCGTCGCGCCACGAATACGGCTCGCCATCGACGTAGATCCGGCACTTGTCCGAATTGGGCGTGACGAGCCCGAGGTGATAGCGCAAGGACCCCGCGAACGGATCGCGATGGCGGTTGAGCTTGCCGCCGGGCGGCAGCAACGCGAACATCGCCGCGTTGACGGTTGGCAGCGACTGGACGAGCGCGACGGTCTTCGGGCACGCCGCCTGCGCCGACGGCAGGGGCTCGCCGTACCACTTCACGTAGAAGCGCTTCCAGCCGTTCTTGAAAAACGAGTTGAAGCCGAGGTCGTTGTGGCCGGTGGCAGCACGGATGTGACCTTCGTCGAGCAGCGCCATCGCCTCGTCGCGAATCGTCTGCCAGTTGTCGCGCAGCACGTTGAGCTCGGGCAGCGAGCGCGGATCGAGTATCGGCTTCGCCGGCACTGCCGAGAACAGGTACATCAGCGTGTTGTACGGCGCCATGATCGTCGAGTGGTCGGCGAGCTGCTTCGTCAGCTTGTGCCGCACGCGGCCGCGCAGATGGACGAACAGCGCCGACGCCACGAAGACGTACAGCACGATGAATTTGGGAGCGAGGAGCGTCGCGATCACGAGGACGGTTCCGCGCCCGGCACCGCCTGCCGATGGTGCCGTGCGCGGTGCGATTGTAACGCGAGATCGGCGTTGCTACTTGCGCGGTTCGGCGGCGGCGAGCTGGCTGTACACGAGATGGCCGATCGTCAGCAGCTGGGCGCGATCGAGCGAGCCCGACAGCGCGTAGCCGCACTGGTCGTCGATCCAGTAGTAGACACCGACGCCGTCCTCGATGGCGTAATGGAACGCGGCTTCGCTCGCCCCCGCCGGCTGCTTGCGCGCCTGCAACGTCAGCCGCTGCTTCGCGTCGTTCTCGTACATGAACAGCGCCGTCGGCTGCTCGTTGCCCGCGACGAGCCGGCCGCCGACGAGCGCATATCCGACGCTGTTCAGGTCCGGCGCCCGGACGGCAAACCCCAATCGCTTGGTCAGCCACGCGACGAGCCGCTTCTCCTCGGGCGCCCACACTTCGACGGGGCGGTTGACGTCGGCGGCGTACAGCGCGTGCGTGAGCGCTGCCTGCCGCGCGAACGTCGTCGGCGTGCCCTCGCGCGTGAGCACCGCATCCCGGGCCAGCCAGCCGCCGGCGAGACCGACGGCGAGCATCGCTGCCGACGCGGCAGTGGAGAGGAGCCAGCGCGGCACGCGCGGGCGTGTTGCGGTCGGCCGTGCAGCGTCGATCAGCCGCTGCGGCAGCGGCTCGTGCATCACCGCGTCGAGGCCGGCACGAAGCCAACTAGTCTGCCGCTGGATCTCGGCAGCCCGTGCCGCCAGCGCAGGGTCGCGCGCGAGCACCTGCTCGAACGCCTGGCGGCGCTCGGGCGAAAGCTGCCCGTCGGCGTATGCCTGCAGCTCCTCGTCGATGTTCGTCTGCGCGCTCATCCGTCAAATTTCATCGCACGATCTTGAGCGGCGCCAGTGCGTCGCCCGGTGCATCATTCACGACCCTGCGCAGCTTCTCCCGCGCACGGGACAGCCGCGACATCACCGTTCCCACCGGTATCGACAGCACGGTGGCGATCTCCTCGTACCGCATCTCCTCGATCGCCGCGAGCACGAGCACTTCGCGTTGCTCCGGCGGCAACCGGCCCAGCTCCCGCAGCACCTCGATCAATTCGACGTGCGCCTGCTGAGGCGCGCGGACCGGCAACTGCCACGCCGCACCGGACTCTCCCTCCGCATCGAGCGAAACGTTCTGCGCCTCGCGCATCGACATCGCCCGCTGGTTTACGAACACGTTGTGCATGATCGTAAACAGCCACGCGCGAAGATCGGTGCCAGCGGCCCATAACCTTCGCTTTTCCCATCCGCGCGCGAGCGTTTCCTGGACGAGGTCGTCCGCACGCGCTGCATCGCCGGTCAGGACGCGCGCGTAGCGGCGCAGCCGCGGAATCGCGGCCAGCAGGTCCGGATGAGGCAGCGGAGGCTCGACAGTCATGGCGATGCAGCCCGCGTCGCGGGCACCGGCCCTCGGCGCCTTTGCGCCGGGAGCCGCCACCATGTTACGCCGCCCGGCCCGCGCAAGCGTCGCGCGCTACTCCTTGGCTGTATGCCACGCGTTGTTCGCGAAACCGTCGCCCGTCTTGTCGCCGGCCTTCTGGTCCTTCACCCACGTATAGAGCGGCTTGCCCTTGTACGCCCACTGCTTGCTGCCGTCGTCGCGCGTCACGATCGTCCAGTCCCCGCTCCCGGAGGCGCCCGAAGCCGCCATCAGCGGCGGCCAGTTCGCCGCGCAGGGTCCGTTGCACGCGCTCTTGCCGGCCGCGTCCTTGTCGAACGTGTAGAGCGTCATGCCGGATGCGTTCGTCAGCGTGCCATCGGCGGCCTTCTTCGCCGGCATGTCTGTCATCGACATGCCTTGCATGCCCATCGACGAGCAAGCGGCAAGCGCGAGCGCGGCGACGAGCGCGCCGAGGCGGGAATAGCGGATGCGGGAATCTGTCACGTTCACTCCGGAGGAAAGGAAGGGTCGATGCAGCACGCGCGTCAACAGCGCGTTCAACCGCCTTATTCCAGCGTTCAAACGAGGAACAGCGTCGCGAGGCCGAGGAAGATGAAGAACCCGCCCGAGTCGGTGACGGCCGTGATCATCACCGACGAGCCGACGGCGGGATCGCGCCCGAGCTTCATCATTGTCATCGGGATCAGCACGCCCATCAGCGCCGCCAGCATCAAATTCAGCGTCATCGCCGCCACCATGACGATGCCGAGCGATATCTGCCGGTAGAGAAATACGGCGACGATGCCCATGACGCCGCCCCACACCAGGCCGTTCAGCAGCGCGACCGACAGTTCCTTGCGGATCAGCTGACGCGATTGCTCGCGCGTGACCTGGCCGAGCGCCGCGGCGCGCACCAGCATCGTCGTCGTCTGGTTGCCGGAGTTGCCGCCGATGCCCGCCACGATCGGCATCAGCGCAGCGAGCGCCACCAGCCGCTGGATCGACCCCTCGAACACGCCGATGACGCGCGACGCGACGAAAGCCGTGACGAGGTTGATCGCGAGCCACGTCCAGCGATTCTGGAACGACTTCCATACCGACGCGAAGATGTCCTCCTCCTCGCGCAGGCCCGCCTGGGCAAGCATCTCCTCCTCGCCGCGCTGGCGGACGAAATCGAGCACTTCGTCGACGGTCACGCGGCCGACCAGCTTGCCGTTCGTGTCGACGACCGGTGCGGACACGAGGTCGTAGCGCTCGAACGCGCTGGCCGCCGTCGCGACGTTCTCGTGCTGCTGCAACTCGATGACCGCCGGCTGCATGACATCGGCGACCTGGGTGTCGGGCTCGCTGACGATCAGCCGGTTGAGTGGCAACACACCGAGCAGGATCTCGTCGCGATCGACGACGAACAGCTGGTCGGTCTGCGACGGCAGCTCGTCGAATCGCCGCAGGTAGCGGAGCACCACTTCGAGCGTCACGTCCGAGCGCACCTGGACGTCGTCGAAATCCATCCACGCGCCGACCATGTCCTCGTCGAACGACATCGCGGCGCGCAACTGCTCGCGCTCCTCGACGGGCAGGCCGCGGAACACATCGTCCATCACCTCCTGCGGCAGGTCCGGCGCAAGCGCTGCAATCTCGTCAGCCGGCAGTGCCTCGGTCGCCGCGACGAGTTCCTCGGTGTCCATCGCCGAGATCAGCGACTCGCGCACCGCATCGGATGCCTCGACGAGGATCTCGCCGTCGCGATCCGCCTTGACGAGATCCCAGATGTAGAGCCGCTCGTCGAGCGGCAGCGCTTCCAGCACGAACGCGATGTCCGCCGCGTGCAGCCGCGCGAGCGTCCGCTCGAGCGCTGCCTTGTTCTGCCGCGCAACCGCGCTTTGCTTCAGTTCGTCGCGTGCCGTGTCTGGCGCGTCCTCGAACTGCGCGCGGACCAATCCTTCGACGAGCCGGTTCTTGCGCATGAGCGCCGTGACCTCGGCCAGCGCGTCCTCGACGTGCTCGCGCGGCTCGGGTCGGTCGGCCAGCTGATCGGGGCTGCTTGGCATTAGGGCCTGTTAACGCTATGGACGCAAACGCGAACGCGAGTATCGCGGCGGCGGCCGGCTACGGCAACTCGGCCGCCGGCATTCGCGCGAGAATGATGTGGATCTTTCGGTTGAGCCCCGGCGCGCCGGCGTTGCGCTCGTAGAAGCGCGGATTGGGCGCCATGGCCGCCAGCCGCGCCGCCTGCTCCGCCGACAGCCGCGCCGCCGGGATGCCGAAATAGCGCTGGGCCGCGGCTTCGGCGCCGAACACGCCATTCCCCCACTCGATGACGTTCAGGTACAGCTCGAAGATGCGACGCTTGTCGAGGATCGCCTCCAGCATCAGCGTGATGATCGCCTCCTCGCCCTTGCGAAGCCACGATCGCGATCCGGACAGGAACAGGTTCTTCGCCAGCTGCTGGGTGATCGTCGACCCGCCGGCGACGATCCGCCCGCGCTTCTGGTTCTTCTCGATCGCAAGCTCGATGCCCTCCCAGTCGAACCCCTCGTGCTCGACGAACTTCGAGTCCTCGGCGGCGATCATCGCCCGCTTGAGCGATACGGCTATGCGCTCGTAAGACACGAACTGATAACGCAGCGGCGCGCCGGGGTTCTTGCGCTCGAGTTCGCGCATCCGCTCGGCCATGAACGAGGTCTCGCGCGGTGGATGATCGCGCCACCACGTGATCATCGCGGCAAAATAGAGATGGACGAGCACGACGGCCAGTGCCGCCAGGCCGACGACGAGACCAAGGGCCCGCCAGACTTTTTTCATCGGCCGCTCCGCAGCGCGGGCGGCGCGCGGAGGCGACCGGGGCCCAAGGCTACGGCCTGTTCACGCCATGACCACGCCAGGCCCTAATCACTGTGCAGCTCGTCGCCCTTCGCGAACGTCCACGTGCGCGTGATGTTGAGTATGTCGGTGTCGCGGCGAATGTCCTCGGGGAACGGCGAGTACGGGCCCGCCATCTCGACGATCTTCACCGCCGCAGCGTCAAGCACGCGCTTCCCGGACTTGCGCTTCACCTCGACGCTCTCGATGCTGCCGTCGGCGCGAATCGACACCGACAGGATCAGACTGCCGTAGAGCCGGTTCTGCCGCGCCGCTTCCGGGTAGTTCGTGTTGCCGATGCGCTCGACCTTCATGCGCCAGTCTTCGACGTAGCGCGCAAAGCGGTATTCCTTCGCCTGCGCACCGATGAACTTGCGGCGCGGAATCTTCTGATACGCGTCCATGTCGCGCGCGATCTGCGCTTCGAGCCGCATGGCCTCGAGCGTGCGCTGCATCAACTCGTTCGCCGTCGGCGAATCGGTCCGCTCGCTGTCGTCGATCGGCTTCGGCTCCGGCACCGGCACGACGACACCCGAGCGAAGCTGCGTCAGCATCTCGCGCGTCATGTTGTCCTGCGCCTCCGCGCGCGACGACGCGACGGCGACGCTTTGCCGGGGCGTGTCGTTCGGCAGCACGGGCAGCGGCGTCTTCGCGCGGCGGTCCTTTTCCGTATTGCCGCCGCCGTCGAGATTCGCCTGCGCCAGGATGTCGGCCTTCGCGGGCTTCGAGGCCGACTTGGCGTTGACGAGCGCGATCTGCAGTGGCGCGGTGTCGTCGGTCATCCGACCGGATCCGAACGTGAAGTGGATCATCATCGCGACGGCATGGAGCGCGACGGACACGCCGATCGCGATGCCGATTGCCGACATGCGCCGAACGGGGGCCAGCGATTCGGGCGGGATGCGCGCCGGCGGCAGGACGCCGGCAAACCTCAGGTTTCCCTTCCGCGGGGACGCGGGCGCAGTTCCCGCGGGGGGCTTCGGTTCGGGCCGTTCGACGCGCGACTGCCCAGGCGCGGGCACCGCCACGCGCCGGGCGGGCAGGATGTCATCGCGATCCGTCCGGACCGCGGACAACTTCGGCTGTGCGACGCGTTGTGACAAGGGCTGGACCGGGAAAGACGGGCTCGGTCATTGTATCCCGGGCATGCCGTCGTCATAGCGTTGCGGGCCAGCCACCGATCGGCCCGGGGCCGCCGCGTGGCAACATTCCAACGGTTTTGCAGCCCGCGCTCAGCCGACCGGGCCGGCATAACGGCATTCGAGCGTCGCGTCGAGCAGGTCCATCCGCCCGATTGCCACCCGAACGCCCGTACCCGCAGCACCCGCCGGCAGGTCGGGCAAGCGAACGACCAGCGGCAGCGAATCGAAGCGGACGAGGTTGTCGCGGATGATGGTGGCCGTGCACTCGGTAACGTTCTCCTGCAGCAGCCAGCGCAGGCACCAGTAGCGTTCCATCCGGTCCTGCAGCTCCGCGTACTGCGAGTAGGTCGCCTCGAAATCGGCCAGCGCGGCAAAAAGCTCCGCATCGCCGTCGGCATACGACGGCCCGCCATTGCCCAGCGTCGCGATCAGCTGCCGCTGGTTGACGAGGTCGCTGTAGCGCCGCAGCGGCGAGCTCGACCAGAGGTAATGGCTGACGCCGAGCCCCTGGTGCTCACCGGGGCGCGTGCTCATCTTGACCTTGCCGCCCGCCTGCACGCGATAGAAGCCCGGGATGCCGGCGTCGGCGACGCGCCGTCCCCACATGTGGTTGACGTGGATCATCAGCTCGGCGACGAGCTTGTCGAGCGGACTCCCGCGCGGGCGCGCAGCGATCGTCACGCGGCCGCGCTCGCCGGCGCCCTCGCCGCTCCAGTCGACGTCGAACGTGAAATCGGTGCGCGCGACGTCGGGCTTGCCGCGCGCAGCAGCGACCTGCTGCGCGAGTTGCCATAGCGCACGGAGCTCGGCGGTCCACGGCGGATCGTCCGCCGCCGCGTCGTTCGCGAACGCTTCGGTCAGCGTTGCAAGCCGCAGGTTGGCCGCGATCGGCACGCGCTCGAGTACCGTCCGATGGCCGAGCGGCGCGCCGTCCGGTCCGGTCTCGACGTAGAGCGACAATGCGGGCGGCGTCGTTTGCTCGCGCAGCGTCAGCGCGTCGACGACGCGCTCCGGCAGCATCGTCAGCTTGCGTCCGGGCATGTACACCGTCGACAATCGCCGCCGCGCGATCGCGTCGAGCACCGTGCCCGGTGCAATCAGCAAGCCGGGCGCCGCGATGTGGATGCCGATCTCGCGATGCCCGTTGCCGAGGTCGCGCACCGAGAACGCATCATCGATCTCTGTTGTCGACGCGTCGTCGATCGAAAACGCACGCACCGGTGCGACCGGCAGGTCCGGCATCGGCGGCAACGGCTCCCATGGCGGAAAATCGGTGCCCTGCGGGAACGCCTCGGTGAGAAAGCGATTGAAGTGGTAGTCGTGCGACGACGGAATCGCGCCGCATGCGCGCAACAGGTCGGGCGCGCTGATCCGCTCGGCCGCGCACGCGGCATCGAGGGCCTTCCATTCCGGCGCGTTCTTGTCGGGCCGGTAGAGCAGCATGTCGATCTTCGCGGCGAGCGCGGCCGGTAACGTGCGTGCGCGAAGCTCTGCGCTCCATTGCGCGATCTCGCGCGCTTCCCGCTCCTTGCGTGCCACCGACGCCAGCGCCGCCTTCAGCGCGTCGGGCGGCGCGCGGCGATAGCGGCCACGGCCCTTGCGATAGAAGTACATCGGCGCACGCGACAGCGCCAGTGCGACGGCCGCGGATTCGGCAGGCGCGGGCGCCGCGCCGTAGTACTCGCGCGCGAGCTCGTCGAAGCCGAATTCGTCGTCGACGGACACTTCCCACAGGAAGTTGGTGTCGATCCCTTCGACGATCTCCTGAGCCTTCGCCATCGTCTCGGCGGCGGACGGTGCCGCGAATCGCAGCAGCACGTGCGCGGCCTTGATCTTCTGCCGCTTGCCGGAAATCGCCTCGACCTGCAGCGATGCGTCGTGATCGGCGAGGAGTGTCCCGGCCTTCAGCTGACCGTCGTCCTCGAACAGCACATTCATGCGCAGCGTATGCAGCGAAAAGGGCGCTGATTGTAACCCGGCACCCCGTAACGCCGGCCGGGCGGCGATGCCGGCGAGGCGCTGGGCACGCGTGCCTCGCCGTGCCGACGTCATGCGACAATGATCCGTCGACATTCGAGGACCACCATGCGCACGAGCAGCGAGCGGTTCCTGACGACGCACACCGGCAGCCTGCCGCGGCCGGACGATCTCGTGCGGATGATGTATGCGAAGGAGGAAGGCGTCCCGGTCGAGCGCGACGCGCTCGCCGCACGCGTCGCGTCCGCGGTCGCGGAAGTCGTCGGCAAGCAGGTGCAGGCCGGCGTCGACATCGTCAACGACGGCGAGATGAGCAAGCCGAGCTACGCGACGTACATCAAGGACCGCCTGTCCGGTTTCGGCGGCGAAGGCAACACGTTCGTGTACCAGGATCTCGCCGATTTTCCGAAGCTCGAGAAGCGCGTGTTCGGCGATCCCGGCCGCTCGCGACGCAAGACGCCGGCATGCAACGCCGCGATCGGCGTGCGCGACCCGCAGGCCGCGCGCACCGACGTCGCGCATCTCGAGGCGGCGATGGCCGCGACGAACGCCAAGGATGCTTTCCTCACCGCCGCATCCCCCGGTGTCGTGTCGCTGTTCTTTCGCGACGAGCATTACGGCAACGAGGAGGCGTACCTCGCCGCGATTGCCGACGGGATGCGCGACGAATACGAAGCGATCGCGAACGCGGGACTCGTGCTGCAGATCGACTGCCCCGATCTGGGCATGGGCCGCCACATCCAGTTCGCGTCGCTGTCGCTCGCCGAGTTCCGCAAGAAGGCCGAGCTGCACGTCGAGGCGTTGAACGACGCGCTGCGCAACATCGCGCCCGAGCAATTGCGGATGCATCTGTGCTGGGGCAACTACGAGGGACCGCATCATTGCGACGTGCCGCTGGCGGACATCATCGACATCGTCTTTCGCGCGCGACCGTCCGCCATCGCGCTCGAGGCGGCCAATCCGCGCCACGCACACGAGTGGAAGCTGTTCGAGACGGTCAAGCTGCCCGAAGGCAAGGTGCTGATCCCCGGTGTCATCGAATCGAAGTCGAACTTCGTCGAGCATCCGGAGCTGATCGCGCAGCGCATCGGCCGCTACGCAAATCTCGTCGGCCGCCAGAACGTGATGGCCGGCAGCGATTGCGGCTACGGCACGTGGGTAGGCCAGGCCGCCGTCGATCCCGACGTCGTCTGGGCGAAGATGGCCGCGCTGGCCGAAGGTGCGCGAATCGCGTCGCGCGAGTTCTGGAAGCAGTGACGCCGTCATCGCACCGATCGACACGAACGGCGCGCCTCACTCGCGCCACGCATTGCAGAGGATCATGATGGAATACCGGCGGCTCGGCAGCAGTGGTCTCGAAGTGTCGGTCGTGTGCCTGGGCACGATGATGTTCGGCGATCGCACGGACGCGGCGCAGGCGAACGAGATCGCCGCGCATGCGTTCGCGAACGGCATCAACTTCATCGACACCGCGGACGTCTACGCGAACGGCGCGTCCGAATCGATCACCGGTGCTGCGATCCGCGCGCAACGTTCGACTTGGATTCTCGCGACGAAGGTCGGCAACCCGATGGCCGGCGAAGGGAATGCGCCACCGCATACCGGCGGGCAGTCGCGGCGCTGGATCCTGCAGGCGTGCGACGCGAGCCTCGCGCGCCTCGGGTGCGACTGGATCGACATCTACTACCTGCACATCGACGACGCGAAGACGCCGCTCGCCGAAACGGTGGCGACGATGGGTGCCCTGATCGACGCCGGCAAGATCCGCTATTTCGGCGTGTCGAATTTCCGCGGCTGGCGCATCGCCGAACTGATGCACTGGTGCGAGCGCCTCGACGTGCCACCGCCGGTCGTCTGCCAGCCGTACTACAACCTGCTGAACCGAATGCCGGAGGTCGAAGTGCTCGCCGCCTGCGATCACTACGGCATTGGCGTCGCGTCGTATTCGCCGGTGGCGCGCGGCGTGCTGACGGCCAAGTACGCGCCGGGGCAGATACCCGACGACTCGCGCGCCGCCCGCAAGGATCGACGACTGATGCAGACGGAGTTTCGCGACGAGTCGTTCGCGATCGCGCAGGCGCTGAAGCAGCACGCTGAGCGCACGGGGCGCACGCCCGTGCAGTTCGCGCTCGCGTGGCTGTGGGCGAACCGGATCGTGACGTCGGTGATCGCCGGGCCGCGCACATTCGCGCAGTGGACGGACTACGTCGACGCGATCGGCACGCCATGGACCGCCGAGGACGAGGCACTGGTCGACTCGCTGGTGCGCCCCGGGCACCCGTCGACACCGGGTTACAGCGACCCTGCCTATCCGATGTACGGACGCAGGCTCGCTTGAGCGGCCCGCAGTCCATTGCGCGTGCACGCGGAGGCGGCGTTCTGCTGCTCGTCGCGCTCGTCGCGATCGCTGCGATAGCCTGGGGCGCATGGGCCGGCTCGCAGCCGGTGGGACAGCGTCCGCCTGTTCGCGTGACGCCGGTCGACGCCGCCTGGTATGCGGCGCTGCCTGCCGACCCGATCGCTGCGACTCGGGCGTTCATCGATCGCGTGCCGGCCGCCGCGCGGGAACGCGCCGAGTCGTACAGCCGCGAGGGCGTCGCGACGATCGTGCTGCGAATCGTGGTGTTGTTCGCCGTGACCGCACTGGCGATGGCCACCGGCCTTGCGGCGCGCCTGCGCGCCAATGCACAGCGGCTGACGCGACGCGTGTTCCTGCAGGATGCGCTCGTCGCCGTGCAGTTCCTGACTCTCGCGATGGCCGCCGGATTGCCTGTCGAGGTGTTCGCAGGATATGTCCGAGTTCGCGCGGCGGGCCTGTCGCACACGAACTTCTGGCCGTGGCTGTCGGACTACCTGCTGCAGTGGGCGGTAGACCTGGTCTTCTACGTGGTCGGCATCGTCGCGATCATGGCGCTCGTCCGACGGCAGGCACGGGTGTGGCCCGCGCTGGCGACGCTCGTCTATGTCGCGCTTTATGCGACCTATACGCTGGTGTCGCCCGTCTTCATCGAACCGCTTTTCAACGAGTTCACGCAGTTGCGCGACGGTCCCGCGCGCGATCGCATCCTGTCGCTCGCACGCGCGAACGGCGTCGCCACCGACGGCGTGTACGTCAAGGACGCGTCGCGCCAGAGCGTGATATTCAACGCGAGCGTCAGCGGCGTCGCCGGCACCGCGCGCATCACGCTGAACGACAACACGGTCGAGTCGACGCCACCGGCCGAGCTCGAGATGGTGATGGCCCACGAGATCGGCCATTACGTGCTCCATCACGTCTTCAAGCAGACGATCTTCCTCGGCCTGGTCATGGGCGCCGGATTCCTGTTCGTCGCATGGGCGATGCGAACGCTCGTCGCGCGGCGTGGCGCGCAATTGGGCTTGGCGGGTGTGGGCGATCCCGCGATCATTCCGCTGTTCTGGTTTCTCGTCGCACTCTGGGGATTCGTTGCCATGCCGGCGAACAACACGATCGTGCGCGCGCATGAAGCCGAGGCGGACCTTTTCGGGCTCAACGCGTCACAGCAACCCATCGGCCTCGCCGATTTCATGCTGCGTGATGCCGACGCGCGTCCGCTGTCGCCGGGCGTCTTGGTCGAATGGGCGCTGTACTCGCACCCCGCACCTGCGAACAGGATCGCGACGGCGATGCGCTGGCGCGCCGAGCACCTGCCGCGCTGACGCGGTCGGAGCGTTACTTGCCGGGAGGCGCCTCGAGCGCCTTGATGATGTCGTCGGTGATGTCGACCGCCTTGCCGACGTACAACGCGTCCTGCAGGATAAGGTCGAAGTTGCGCTCCTTCGCGTAGCGCGTCAGCACGCGGTCGAGACGCTCCTTCAGCTTGTCGAGCTCCTCGAACTGGCGCGTGCGCAGATCCTCGGCGAACACCTGGCGCAGCCGCTGCACTTCGCGCGTACGCGCCTCGAGCGTGCGCTCCTGCGCCGTGCGCGCGTCTGCGGACAGAGTGGCACGCGTCTTCTCGAGCTGGGCGCCGGTGTCGCGGACCTCCTGCTCCTTGCGGCCGATGTCGGCGTCGCGCGCCTTGAACTCCTGCTCGATCCGGTCGTGCGCGGCCTTGGCGGACGACGATTGCTGCAGGATCCGCTCGACGTGCAGCACGCCGATCTTGTATTCGTCGCCATGCGCAGGGAGCGCCATCAACAGCGACACCGCGGCGAGCGCGGCCAGACCTCCGAACGACTTACTCATTGGCGATTCCATGCGGGACGTGACCGGCCGACACGTGCAGCGCCGCCGATTCGACGTGCCGCGTCTGGTCATCGAAGAAGATATCGGCTCCGAACGCGCGCAGGAACTCACCCTTGTCGAGTCCGCCGAGAAACAGCGCCTCGTCGATGCGGATGTTCCAGGCGCGTAGCGTGCGGATCACGCGCTCGTGCGCCGGCGCGCTGCGCGCGGTGACGAGCGCGGTGCGGATCGGGCTTGCGTCCTCGGGAAAGTCAGCCTGGATCCGATGCAGCGCCGCGAGGAAATCCTTGAACGGACCGCCCGACAGCGGGCGGGCCGCAGCCTCGCGCTCGCTCTGCGCAAACGCCGCAAGCCCCGCTGCCTGGTACACCCGCTCCGCCTCGTCGGAGAAGAGCACGGCGTCGCCGTCGAATGCGATGCGCAGCTCGTCCGTCTCGTTGCGAAATACGCTCGGGAAAATCGTCGCCGCCGCGTAGCCGTCCTCGAGTGCACGGCGGACGTCGTCGGTGTCGGCCGACAGGAACAGGTGCGCACCGAATGCTCTTACGTAGCGCGACGTCGACTCGCCCTTGGTGAATGCGGCTCGGGTGACTTCGAGACCGTGATGCTCGATCGACTTGAAAACCCGAAGTCCGGTGTCGGCACTGTTGCGCGACAGCAGGATCACCTCGACGTATTGCTTCGACAGCTGGTTGAGCCGCAGCAGCTTCGTCACCAGCGAGAATGCCGGACCCGGCGCGAGCAGCTCGTCCTCGTGCTCGATCTGGTAGCGGTGGTAGCTTTCGACGCCGAGCTCGGTGTAGACGCGATGGCTCTCGGTCAGGTCGAAGAGCGCGCGCGAGCTGATCGCGACGACGAGCTTGCCGGCAAGTGTTGGCGCGGACATGCCACGCATACTAGCGCGGGACGGCCCCGTACGTCCGTCTGCGCCGAGCCGGCCATACGCGCAACGCTTCAGGCCGGGGCGCAGAATACCGGACCCTCCAGCACCCATCCAGCCGCGTGCATCGCGTCGGCCGTCTCGCGATCGGTCACGTAACGATGCCGCGAAGCCGTCGCCGTATCGCCCCGCCACCACAGTCGCTGCACCGTCACGTCGCTCGCGGCGCAGACGCCGGCGGACGGCAGCCGCGCGCGAAACGTGACGCCCTCCTCGATCCAGTGCGGATCGTTGCGGACGATCGCGCATTCGTTCGCGTACGCGGTGTAGAAATGCGAGTTGGGACCAAGGCCCGGCGTGCCGAAGAAACGGCAAACGGGCAGCACGTCACCCGGCGACGCATCCGGTGGCCACGCGCTAAACGACGCGCCGGTCCGCGACCAGTCCGGGCCAAGTCCGCCACTATCGAGCAAGCCGATCTCGCGGCTGTCAGCGGTGATGAAATACTGACCGTCGGCGCTGTTGTGGAACTCGACGACGTCGACTGTCGGCGCACCGTCGGGCACTGGCGCGCCATCGCCGGCGAGCGTCAGGAAGGCGAGTGCCGCGAGCTGCGGCGCATCGACGACCAGCGTGGCCCGACGCGGTCCCGCCGCGCGCGGATTGAAGTACAGGCTGAGCGTGCACGCGCTTCCAGCGGCGACCGGACGCCCGATGCCGCAGTCGGACGCGCCGGACGCGCCGCGAAAATCGTAAGGGTTGGCGCCGTTCAGCACCAGGGCGCTCGGCACGAGCGGCTCCGACCCGCCATTGCGGAGCATGACGACGAGCGCGGGTGTCTCGACGCCGATCGGCTGCGTGCCGAAGTCGGCGATCGCCGGTACGAACTCGAGCGTTGCCGTGCCCGCCTGCGCATCGACGGCGCGACCGTAGAACGTCAGCAACTGATCCGGTGTCGACGTCGTGTTGTGCAGCCACAGCGCACCGGATGCCTGACCCGGGGCTTGCGGCTCGAACGTCACGCCGACCGTGCATGCATCGCGCGGCGCGAGCGTCATCCCGGTGACGCACTGGGCATCGATGCGGTAGGCGGCGTTCGTTGCCGTGTGCGCGCTGACGTCGGTGAATGCAAACGCGGCGTCACCGCAGTTTGACACCGTCACCGACGCCGACGTCGTCGTGCCGACCTCGCGCTGGCCGAACGTCAGCGTATCGGCGCTCATGCAGATGCGCGATGCGGCGTGCGCGGGCATCGCTGCGCAGACGACCAGCGCTAACAGCATCGGGATGAGGAAGCGAAAACCGGTCATTCGAGCGACGGTAGGGATGGCACGCGCGACGCCGACTACGCGCCGATCCGTGCAATGCACTGATGGAGTGGCGATACGCGGAGCATACCGTCGCGAATCGAACGGCATGACTTGCACGGATGACGAACACGTCGCCGACGCGTGGCCGGCGACGTGCAATGCGTGACGCGTCCGACGACAAGCGTCAGGTCAGGCCGCGCGCTTCAGGTCGCGCTCGATCTCGCGGAATACCGCGCGGATTTCCCCGGCTGCCCACTCGAGATCTTCGCGCGAAATGTTAAGCGGCGGCGCGATGCGAACGACGGTGCCGTGCGTATCCTTCGACAGGATGCCGCGCGCCAGCAGCCGATCGACAACCGGCCGTGCCGTGATCCGCCGCGCGTCGACCTCGATGCCGATGAACAACCCGCGACCTCGAACGTCGACGACGACGTCGCTGCGCAGATCCTGCAGGTCGGCGAGAAGCCACGCGCCGAGTTCGGCCGAGCGCTGGATCAGATTCTCGTCCTGCAGCACATCGAGCGCCGCCATCGCGACGGCCGCCGCGAGCGGATTGCCGCCGAACGTGCTGCCGTGATCACCCGGGTGGAACACCTGCATGACGTCGTTGGTTGCGACGAACGCCGACACCGGCAGCAACCCGCCGCCGAGCGCCTTGCCGAGGATGATGCCGTCCGGCTTGATCCCTTCATGCTCGCACGCGAGGAAGCGGCCGGTCCGGCCGAGGCCGGTCTGCACTTCGTCGACAATCATCAACACCCGATGGTCGCGGCAGATCTGGAGACAGCGCGCGAGATACCCCGGCGGCGGCAGCACGATCCCCGCCTCGCCCTGGATCGGCTCGACGAGGAACGCGGCCGTCCGCGGCGTGATGGCCTTCGCGAGCGCATCGGCGTCGCCGTACGGGATGGTCGACAGTCCGGCGGGGAAGGGTCCGAAGCCGTCGCGATACTGCGGCTCCGTCGACAGGCCGGTGGCCGTGATCGTCCGCCCGTGGAAGTTGCCGTGGCAGCCGATGATCTCGGCGCGTCCGTCCGGTATCCCCTTGATCTTGTGGCCCCACTTGCGCGACGCCTTGATCGCCGTCTCGACGGCCTCGGCGCCGCCGCTGGCGGGCAGCACGCGGTCGAGACCCGTCAATTGCGCGAGGCGCTCGAACAGGAACGGCAATTCGTCGTTGTGATACGCACGCGACGTGACGCCAAGCTGCTGCGCCTGGGCGATCAGCGCGCCGACAATCCGCGGGTGGCCATGGCCAAAGCTCACCGCCGAGTACGCGCTCATCAGGTCGAGGAAGCGGCGGCCATCGACGTCGGCCAGCCAACTTCCCTCGCCGCGCGCCAGAACCACCGGCAATGGGTCGTAATTGCGGGCGCCAAACGCCTTTTCGCGACCGATCAGGTCGGCGGTAGTTTCAGAAAACGGGGATGCCGGGTCACGGCCCACACGTGTGCTCGTTGCCATCGCGTGCTCCAGGTCAAGCGCCGGCCACTACGACGACTGCCGGTCCGGCAAGTCGGGCGTGGGCGACGAAAAGCGCCGGAGCTTTTGGCGCCGGCGCAACGGTGCGTGTCGAATTGGATCCGACTTCGCCAAGTCGGACTACAAGCATAACCCGTGCAAGCGCCTTTGGCTATGTGCGGTGCACAATGAAATGATTGGCCTTTACCTTGGAAAAACAGGGCAGTGGCGACTATTCGAGTCCGGCAAAACGGAGGATTGCCGGGATCTGCGCCTCGAAGCCTGCGAAGGCGTGGTCCCCGCCCCCCTGGACGAACTGCCACGCGCCTTGGTAGAACGCCACCGCCCGACGATAATCGAGCACGTCGTCGCCGGATTGCACCATCAGGAAATAGCGTTCGGGCCGGCTGATGCGATCGACGCGCATTTCCTGCAACTCCGCGAAGTGGTCGGTCGTGACCTCGAAGCTTTCCCCCGTGTAGAGGTTCGTCTGGACGCCGGCGTACGCGCGAAGGCCTTCGTCCGGCCGCAACGCGGGATTGACGAGCACTGCCCGCAGACCGTGGCGCTCGGCCGCGACTGTGGCGTAGAAGCCCCCGAGCGAGCTGCCGACGAGGCAGACCGGCGACTCTGCGGCTGCCACGAGCCGTTCGATTTGCGCCAGTGCCTGCGCGGGCCGGTCCGTCAGCGTCGGCACGTGCAGCGCGGGGCGCTTGGCAGCTGGCAGCGCGGCGATCGCCGCGGCGAACTGCGCAGCCTTCACGCTGGCGGGCGACGAGCGGAAGCCGTGCAGGTAGACGAACGTCACGCGGCGGCCAACGCGTCGAGCAGCCGTTGGTGGACACCGCCGAAGCCGCCGTTGCTCATCACGAGAATGTGGTCGCCGCTGCGGGCTGCCGCGACCACGGCAGCGACGAGCGCGCCGAGGTCCTCGTGGATTTCGGCGCGCGTGCCCAGCGGCGCCAGCGCCTCGGCTGCATTCCACCCAAGCCCCGCCGTGTAACAGAACACGCAGTCGGCCTGCGCCAGGCTCCGCGGCAGCGCCGCCTTCATCGTCCCGAGCTTCATCGTGTTCGACCGCGGCTCGAGCACCGCGAGGATGCGCCCGCCCGGTTCGGCGAGGCGCAAGCCGTCCACCGTCGTTGCGATCGCCGTCGGGTGATGGGCGAAGTCGTCGTAGACGGTGATGCCGCCGACCCGGCCGCGCAATTCCATCCGCCGCTTGACGCCACGGAAGGAAGCGAGGGCGCGCAATCCTTCGGCGACCGGCACGCCGACGTGCCGCGCCGCCGCCAGTGCTGCGAGCGCATTCAGCCGGTTGTGGCGACCGGTTTGCGAGAAATCGAGCCGACCGGCGGCAACCCCGCGAAGCCCTACGGCGCCGTCGTCGGCGATCGACCACTCCGTTGGCGATTCCGCGTTTGCGGCTGCGAATCGCTCCACGTCAGTCCAGACGCCCCGCGCCAGCACGCGCCCGAGCGCTTCGTCTTCGCCGTTGACGACGAGCAGCCCGCTCCCCGGGATCGTACGCACCAGGTGGTGGAACTGCGTTTCGATCGCCGCGACGTCCGCAAAGATGTCGGCGTGGTCGAATTCGAGATTGTTGAGGATCGCCGTGCGCGGCCGGTAGTGGACGAACTTCGACCGCTTGTCGAAGAACGCCGTGTCGTACTCGTCGGCCTCGATCACGAAAACCGCACTGTCGCTGTGCCGCGCGGAAACACCGAAGTCGACGGGAACGCCGCCGATCAGGAAGCCCGGCTGGAGGCCAGCGCGATCGACAATGTGCGCAAGCATCGCCGAAGTCGTCGTCTTGCCGTGCGTCCCGGCGACAGCGAGCACCCACTTATCCCGAAGCACCTGCTCGGCGAGCCACTGCGGACCCGACGTGTAGCGCAACCCGCGATCGAGAATCGCCTCCAGCAGCGGATTGCCGCGCGAGACGACGTTCCCGACGACAAACACGTCGGCAGCCTTCGCCGGGCCGTCGAGCTGCGACGCCTCGAACCCCTGCGTCAGCGCGATGCCCAGGGCCTCGAGTTGCGAGGACATCGGCGGATAGACGTTCGAATCGCATCCGGTGACGATGTGGCCCGCGCGCTGCGCGATCGCGGCGATGCCGCCCATGAACGTACCGCAGATGCCGAGGATGTGAAGGTGCATGTGATGCGCTTGACGGCGCCGTGACGCGCTGGCGCGTTACGACCGGAAAATGAAATACACGGCGCCCATCATGCACAGGCCCGCCCACAGGTAGTCGAGCTTCAGCGTCGCGCCCATGAACAGCATCGCAAACGGGACGAACACGACCAGCGTGATGACTTCCTGCAGGATCTTGAGTTGCGCCAGCGACAGCGTCGTGTAGCCGATCCGGTTGCCGGGCACCTGCAGCAGGTACTCGAACAGGGCGATGCCCCACGAGATCAGCGCCGCGATCCACCACGGCCGGTCGTCGAGCAGGCGCAGGTGGCCGTACCAGGCGACCGTCATGAAGAGGTTCGAGCACGCCAGGAGGATCGTGCAGACCAGCGCGGGGTGGGACGTGATCCAGGCAGCGTTCATGGGGCGCGCAGCGCAAAAAGACGGGAATTATGGCAGGGCGCGAGCAGCCGACGCCCGGCAGGGCAGTACAAGGAGGTCGAGGGGCGCGAGCAGCCGACGTCGCGATGACCCCCTGTCACGACCCGTCCAGCACAACTTGGCACACTCCTTGCGCCTGCTCGCTACTTTGGCGCGAACCGGCGCCCGCAAGCGAGCAGCGTTACCGATGTCCACCCTCGAGTCTTCGTCCACGATCACGACCCCCGCGCCCGGATTTCGCCGTTCGGCGGGCGGCTCACCCCACGATCGAACGGCATTCTGGTCATTCCGGATTCCTGGATGGCTTCGTCATCCACGCTGGCCGCGAATCCGGGCGAGCATCGGGCTGCGCGTTGCGCTGCTCGCGCTTGGGCTGGGACTGCCGTTCGTCGTCTACGTGGGCGGCAGCGCGGCGCGCCAGGCCGCACACGAGCGCGACGAGGCCCGGCAGCGGACGCTGTCACTGGCCCGCCTGTTCGCCGTGCGGATCGACGATTACGTCAGCGACATCGCCGGCGCGCTGACACTCGTCGGCTACGGCGCCCGGATGGACGCGGCAGGCGCGGCGGCGAACGATGCGTTCCTGCACCGGATCCGCGCCGACCTTCCGCGCGCCATCAACAACGTCGCGATCTGGACGATGGATGGCCGCAACATCGGCGCGCTCGACCACACCAATCTCGGAAGCGACGTCACGATCGCGGACGACGTGTACTTTCGCAGCGCGATCGCGACGCGCGCGCTTGCATTCGAGGGCCCGCGTCCATCACGGATCAACGGTCAGCCGGTTGTCGTCTTCGCGCGCGCCGTCCTCGGCGCGGACAACCGCCCGGTCGGCGTCGTCACCGTGTCGGCGACGCTGCGCGAGCTCGATTGGCTGCTCGACCTCAAGGGCGCGGCCCCGCCGGGTACCGTCGTGTCGATCGTCAACACCGAAGGGGTCGTGCTCGTCCGCAACATCGACCCGGAGCACTGGATCGGCGCAAGCGTACGCAACATCGGCAACGCCAGCGCGCACCTGGCGCGCGGCGAGGGCACCGACGACACGCGAGGCCGTGACGGGATCGACCGGATTGCCGGATATACGCGTTCCGACCGCCTGCCATGGCATGTGTTCGTCGGCATGCCCGCCGACGCGGCATTGAGCGGCGCCCGCGCCAACCTCGTCGAGATGCTCCTCTATGGAACGCTGTCGCTGCTCGTCGGCATGCTCGTAGCGGCCAACCTGGGCATGCGGATCGCGCGGCCGCTGCGCGTGCTCGCCTACGACGCGATGCTGTTGGCCCGCGGGAACCTCGGTCACCGCACACGCATCGGCGGCGACGACGAAACCGGCGTCCTCGCCGCCACGCTGAACCGAATGGCGCAAATGGTCGAGGAGCGCACACAGGCGCTGCACGGCAAGACGACCGCGCTCGAGCAGAAGACCATCGAGCTCACACGCAGCACCGCGGAGCTTTCGACGATCACCGCGAACGTCCCCGTGCTGATCGCGTACGTCGATGCGTCCGAGCGATTCGGGTTCGTCAACGAATACGTGCGCGACGTGCTCGCGGTTGGCCCGGCGGACGTCGTCGGGCGAACGCTGCGAGACGTGCTCGGCGACGAAATCTACGATCGACTTGACGGACGGATGACCGAAGTGCTTGCCGGGATGCCGCAGACGTTCGAGGCGAGCCTGCGGCCGGGCCCCGACAGCCCCGTGTTCATCGTCACGTGCTTTCCGGACTATGGCGACGGCGGCGACGTGCTCGGCGCCTACGTCGTCTGCCAGGACATCACACGGCGCAAGGAGGCCGAGAACGCGCTCGAGGCCCGCGAACGGTTCATCCGCCTGATCGCCGATGCGGTACCGGCGCGGATCACGTACAGCGACGTCCACGAGCGCTTGCGCTTCGGCAACAAGCGGTTCGCCGAATACTGGGGCATCGAGTCGCAGACCATCGCGGGTCGCCTCGTCGCCGACGTCGTGTCGCCCGCCGCGTACGACCAGATAAGACCCGAGCTCGTTCGCAGCTACCGCGGCGAAGCGCGCCGGTTCGACCTCGTCGTCGACCGCGCCGAAGGCACGCAGTACTACCAGGTCGACCACGTTCCCGACATCGACAAGACAGGCAAGGTGCACGGCATCGTCACGATCTCGCAGGACGTTACAGCGCTGCGTTCGGCCAAGCAGGCGCTCACGGCGTCGGAACGCAGGATGAGGATGATCGCCGACAACCTGCCTGCGCTGATCGCGTACCTGTCGGCCGACGAGCGCTACCTGTTCGTCAACGCACGCAGCGAGCAGATGTTCGGGCTCGCCCCCGAGCAGATGGTTGGCCGCCAGGTTGCGGAGGTGATGTCGCCCGCCGCCTACGCGCAAACTGCGCCGCACATGGAAAGCGCGCGCCAGGGCAATCGCGCCCGTTTCCAGCGCGACCTGGTGCGCAACGGACGCCGGTGGAGCGAGCTCGTCGAGTTGATCCCCGACGTCGACAAGCGCGGCAACGTCGTCGGCTTCTACGGTCTCGTGCAGGACATCACCGACCTGTGTGCCGCGCGGGCCAAGGCCGAGGAAAGCGAGCATCGGCTGCGCAGCATCACCGACAACATTCCGTCGATGATCGCGTACATCGACCGCGACCGCCGCTACCGCTTCAACAGCCGCTTCTACGAGAGCTGGACCGGCCGGCCGCTCGCCGACATCACCGGCAAGCACATCCGCGAAGTCATCGGCACCGACGCGTACGCAGCCGTGCATCCGAACCTGGAGCGCGCGTTCGCCGGCGAGCGCGTGGACTTCGATGTCGAAGTCCGCCAGGACACCGCGGACAGCCGCTTCGTCCGCGGCACTTACATCCCCGACTTCGATGCGAGCGGCGCGGTCATCGGCGTCTATTCGTCGTCGACCGATGTCACGCCACTAAAGAAAATCGAGCTGCAACTCGAACGGCTCGCGCAGCAGGACACGCTGACCGGCCTGCCGAACCGGCATACGTTCAACGATGCGATCGCGATGGCACTCGCGCGCTCGCAGCAGACCGGCATGCAGGTGGCGCTGCTGTTCCTCGACGTCGACGGCTTCAAGCAGATCAACGACACGCTCGGCCACGCCGCTGGCGACGACGTGCTGCGCGAGTTCGCGCGGCGGCTGACCGGCGCAGTGCGCTCGACCGACGTCGTTGCGCGCCTCGCCGGCGACGAGTTCGTCATCATCCTCGAAGGCATCCACTCGCGGGAAGAATGCCGCCTGGTCGCCCGCAAGATCATCGCGGCGATGCGCAGCGACTTTCGCGTCGGTGACGGTCTGGTCAAGGTGACGGCCAGCATCGGCATAGCACTCGGCCACGGGCTCACGTCAACGGCCGATGCGCTGCTCAAGCGCGCCGACAGCGCGCTGTATGCGGCGAAGGGCCAGGGCCGCGACACGTTCGAGATCGCGATCTGACCCGTCCGCGGGTGCCGCCGAAAGGGCATTCGCAGGCAGCGCGGTAAGATGGCGGATGCGTTCGACCACCGCCTTGCGCGCCATCCCGACATCGGCTGCGGAAGCGGTCGCGCGCGAGCGCATCCGCTCGCTTCGCGGCTCGCAGATCCGCGAGATCGCCAACGCGGGGATGCACGATCCCGATGTGCTTCCGTTCTGGTTCGGCGAGCCGGACCTCGTCACGCCGCAGTTCATTCGTGACGCAGCGATCGCGTCGATCGCGCGCGGCGAGACGTTCTACTCGCAGAATTTCGGCATCCCGGAGTTGCGCAGCGAGCTCGCGCGCTACGTCACGCGCCTGCACGGCGCGACGGACGACGACGCGATCGCCGTGACCGCGTCGGGGATGTCCGCGCTGATGCTGACGGTGCAAGCGCTCGTGTCGCCGGGCGACCGCGTGGTCGTCGTCACGCCGCTGTGGCCGAACCTGGTCGAGATACCGAAGATTTTCTCGGCGGACGTCACTTGCGTGCCGCTGCAGTTCGGCGCGAACGGCTGGACGCTCGATCTCGATCGGCTGCTCGACGCGCTGACCCCGGGCACGCGGGCGCTGATGGTCAATGCGCCCAACAATCCAACCGGATGGACGATCGATCGCGCGGCGCAGGCGGCGCTGCTCGAACATTGCGACCGGCTCGGCATCTGGATCATCGCCGACGACGTCTACGAGCGCGTCTTTTTCGACGGTGACGCGAGTTGTGCGCCGTCGTTTCTCGACCTCGCCGATCGCGACGCACGCGTCGTCAGCACGAACAGCTTCTCGAAGGCGTGGCTGATGACCGGATGGCGGCTCGGCTGGCTCGTTGCCCCCGCCGAATTGATGCCGGAGATCGGCAAGCTGATCGAATACAACACATCGTGCTCGCCGATGTTCGTCCAGCGCGCCGGCGTGACGGCCATCGCCGATGGCGAGCCGACGGCACTCGCCACATGCGCGCGGCTGCGACACATGCGCGACCGGCTCGTCGACGCGCTGCGGCAACTGGATGGCGTCGACGTCGCATCGCCGGCGGGTTCGATGTATGCGTTCTTCCGCATCGACGGCAGCCGGGACAGCATGGCGTTCTGCCGCCGGCTCGTCGCAGAGGCGCGGCTCGGCCTCGCACCGGGCATTGCGTTCGGGCCGGAGGGTGAGGGATTCGTTCGCTGGTGTTTCGCGGCGAGCGAAGCGAAGCTCGACGAAGGCGTCGCGCGGCTGCGCCGCTTCCTCGCCGGATGAGCGCGGTCGAGGCAATTCCGGCACCGCTGACGCGTGTCGCCGCCGTGCGCCGGTGGGCGATCGGGCTCGTCGCAAGCATCGCGCTGGCCGGTGGATCGGCGGTGCTCGCCGCCGACGCGCCGCGGACGCTGCATGTCGCGTTCCCCGTTGCCGAAACCGGCTTCGATCCGCAGGCGATCGGCGACACCTATTCCGATGCCGTGTGCCTCAGCATCTTCGATCCGCTCTATCGCTACGATTATTTCGCGCGACCCGTCGTGCTCGAGCCGAACACGGCCGACGGCCCGCCCGAGATCACCGACGGCGGCCGCACGTACACGATCAAAGTGAAGCGCGGCATCTTCTTCGCCGCGGATCCTGCGTTCAACGGCAAGAAGCGCGAGCTGACGGCGCAGGATTACGTCTACAGCATCAAGCGTGTCTTCGATCCGAAAGTCCGCTCGTACTGGCTGTACATTTTCGAGCAAACGCTCGTCGGACTCGAGGGCCCGCTCGAGCGCGCGCGCAAATCAGGCAAGTTCGACTACGACGAAAAGATCGAGGGTCTCCAGGCGCTGGATCGTTACACGCTGCGCATCCGCTTCAAGCAGCCGGATTACGTTTTCAAGTGGTGGCTGACGACGTCGAGCTTCGCAGCGGTCGCGCGCGAGGTCGTCGAGAAGTATCAGGATGATTCGCATCGCGTGATGGAGAACCCGGTGGGGACCGGGCCCTACCGGTTGAAATCGTGGACGCGCGGCCAGCGGATCGTTCTCGAGGCGAATCCGGACTTTCGCAACGAAACCTATCCGGTGCCGGGCCGCGATCCCGGCGACGCGGCGATCGCGAAGGGGCTGACCGGTCGCAAGCTTCCGCTGACCGGGACCGTCGACATCGCGATCATCGAGGAAGCGCAGCCGCGCCTGCTGTCGTTCGATCGCGGGCTGCTCGACTACGTCAGCGTGCCGCCCACGCTTGCCCCCACCGTGCTCGACGGCGAAAAGCTCACGCCGCAATTCGCGAAACGCGGCGTCGTGCTGCACCGGCAGATCGAGCCGTCGCTGGCGTTTTTCTTTTTCAACCTGGACGACCCCCTCGTCGGCGGCTACGAGCCGGCGAAGATCGCGCTGCGCCGCGCTGTCGCGCTCGCCTACGATCGCGAAGGTGCGATCCGCCAGCTCGCGAAAGGCCAGGCGATCGTCGCCGATCAGCCGGTCCCGCCGGGGCTGTACGGCAATGCTCCGGCGATCGGCGTCAAGGCTCCTTACGACCCCGCAGCCGCGCGCGCGCTGCTCGACCGCTTCGGCTACAAGGACCGCGACGGCGACGGGTACCGCGAGACGCCAGACGGCAAGCCGCTGACGCTGCAGAAGGGCTCGACGACCGACGCGGAGGCGCGGTCCGCCGACGAGCTGTGGAAACGCAACATGGACGCGATCGGCATCCGCATCACGTTCATCAAGAACAAGTGGCCCGAGTTGAACAAGATGACCGAGGCCGGCCAGATGATGATGTGGGGCCTGGGGTGGATCAGCGGCATTCCCGATGGCGACCCCTTCTACAGCTACCTCGTCAGCCGCAACATCGGCACGTCGAACGACGCGCGGCTACGCCTGCCGGAATACGACCGGCTGTACGAACAGGCGCACGCGCTGCCCGACGGGCCCGCACGGAACGCGATCTACCGCAAGCTCAACGACATCATCGCCAACTACGCCCCGTGGATCCTGGCCGACTACCCGTATCGCAACGACCTGACGCAGCCGTGGCTGCGCGGGTTCAAGGCGAACGCGTTCCAGCGGTGGCAATGGGCTTACTACGATGCCAGCGCCCACTGACCTCCGACTTTCGAGTCGGTCGAACGCGTACGCCGATGCGCGTCACGCGCCGACAGCGACGCGCACAGCGTCCTAGTAACGTAGCGGCGCGAGCGCGCCACGGGGGCGCTGCGGCCGGCGCGCCTGGCGCCGGCGAACCGCGAAGGGTTTGCGAATGATCGCCGTCAAGTCGCTGTGGCCGCTGGTCAAGGAATCGGTCTCGCAGTGGTCGGACGACTACGCGCCGAGCATGGGGGCGGCACTCGCCTACTACACGATCTTTTCGATCGCGCCGCTGATCGTCATCGCGATCGCCGTGGCCGGTTTCGCGTTCGGCGCCGACGCCGCGCGTGGTGAGATCTTCGCGCAGCTTCGCGGGCTGATCGGCGACGAAGGCGCGACGGCGATCCAGGGCCTTGTCAAGAGCGCGAGCGAGCCGGGCCAGGGGACCTTCGCGGCGATTGCCGGCGTCGTGACATTGCTCATCGGCGCGACGACGGTATTCGGCGAGCTGCAGTCCGACCTCGACCGCATCTGGGACGTGCCGAAGTCGACCGAATCGGGGATCGTGGCGCTGCTGCGCGGCCGGCTGCTGTCCTTCGGCATGATCCTCGGCATCGGGTTCCTGCTGCTCGTGTCGCTCGTGCTCTCCGCCGGATTGGCCGCGCTGGCGAAATTCTGGGACACCTGGTTCGAAGGCTGGGAGGTCGCGCTGCAGGCGGTCAACTTCGTCGTCAGCTTCGCGATCATTACCGGGCTGTTCGCGATGATCTACAAGCTGCTTCCCCGCTGCAGGATCGAGTGGAAGGACGTCTGGGTCGGTGCGATGGTGACATCGCTGCTGTTCGCGCTCGGCAAGCTGCTGATCGGACTCTACCTCGGCAAGAGCGGCGTCACGTCCGGGTTCGGTGCCGCGGGCTCGCTCGTCATCGTGCTAGTGTGGGTGTACTACTCGTCGCAGATCTTCCTGCTGGGCGCCGAGTTCACCAAGACGTACGCGCACAGCCATGGCAGCCTGATCGGGCAGCGCAAGCCGGGTGCGCCACTGCAAGCAGCGCCACGCGACAACGCGGGCAGCAGTGGCGCGAATCAATCGGCGGCGATCCCCAAGCCGGCGCCGAATGCCGATCGCGACGCGCAGCCACAGTACGCGAGTGCGGACGATGACTGGCTCGGCGGGTTCAATCGTTTTCGCCTCCTTGCCGGCCTTGCCGCGGCGATCGGGCTCGTAGCCGGGGAGATCGCCTCCGAGGTCCGTCAGCGGCGGCTGTCACGCAGCAGACAACGCCTGCGTTTCTAAAACCTCAGCCGGTGCCGGGATCCCGATGGATGTTGTCGACCCACGGCACGTTCTCCGGATTGGGCTCGACGTTCGGCAGGTCGAGGTTGACGACGACCGGCTCCTGGCCGCTGCGGCAGAGCACGCAGGACAACGGCTCGCTTTCGCTGGCGTTGATCTCCTGGTGCGGCACATACGGCGGTACATAGATGAAATCGCCCGGGCCCGCCTCGGCGGTGAACTCGAGCCGTTCGCCCCATTTCATCCGCGCACGCCCGCTGACGACGTAGATGACGCTTTCGACGGGCCCGTGATGGTGCGCGCCCGTCTTCGCATTCGGATGGATGACGACGGTGCCCGCCCATAGCTTCTCCGCGCCCATCCGCGCGCGATTGATCGCCGCCGCGCGGTTCATTCCCGGCGTTTGCGCCGTGTTTGGGTCAAGCTGATCCGCCTTGACGACGCGTACGCCGTGATGCCGCCATTTCGACTCGCTGACCATGCCGACCTCCGCTCGCCGCCTCGCGTCCGTCACGCCCACGCCGGCGCGCTTACAAGCTTAACGCCAAAGGGTCTTTGGCTTATCGATCCGGCGGCCTTACCTTTTGTCGGTAGACACCACCCTAGGACCCGCCATGTCCCGTATTTATGTCATCCATGAAAACGACGCATGGGTGGAACCCCTCCGTGCCGCGTTCAACGAGTCGGAGCTGCCGTTCGACGAATGGTTCATCGACGACGGCACGCTCGACCTTTCCAAGACGCCGCCACCAGGCGTGTTCTACAACCGGATGAGCGCTTCGTCGCATACGCGCGGCCATCGCTACGCGGCGGAACTGACCGGCGGCGTGCTGGCGTGGCTGGAATCGCACGGCCGCCGCGTGGTCAACGGCGGTCGTGCGCTGCAACTCGAAATCAGCAAGATGGCGCAGTACGCGGCGCTCGCCCGCCATGGCATCCGCGTGCCGAGAACTATTGCCGCCGTCGGCCGCGACGCGATCGTGCAGGCCGCGCGCACGATGCAGGGCCGGTTCATCACCAAGCACAACCGCGCCGGCAAGGGCCTCGGCGTACGGCTGTTCGATGACGTCGCCGCGCTCGTGCGCTACGTCGACGGCGATGCGTTCGAGGCCGCGGTCGACGGCGTGACGCTGGTTCAGCGTTACATCGAGGCACCCGAGCCGTTCATCACGCGCGTCGAGTTCATTGGCGGCAAGCTGCTTTACGCCGTGCGCGTCGATACGTCGCTCGGCTTCGAGCTGTGCCCGGCGGACGCGTGCCAGATCGGCGACCTCGCGTGCCCGGTCGGCGAAACGCCCGCCGTCGCCACGGCGCCGCGATTTCGGATCATCGACGGCTTCTCGCATCCAATCGTCGACCGCTACCGGCGCTTCCTGGCCGACAACGACATCGGCATCGCCGGCATCGAATTCATTGCCGATCGCGCCGGCGAACTCTACACGTACGACGTCAACACGAACACGAACTACAACCCCGACGCCGAGCGTGAGGCAGGCATCTTCGGCATGCGCGCGATGGCCGCGTACCTGGGCGACGAATTGCGCGCGCTCGAGCGGCGCCCGTTGCACAGCCGGGCCGCCGCGTAACGGCCCGCCCGAGCGGCCGGCGGGGCACCCGGGTTGGCCGACGGAGGATAATGGCGGTTTACAGAGGAGATCATCATGGCCAACGCCCGGGAAGTCGTCATCGTCAACGGTGCCCGTACCGCAATCGGGGACTACGGCGGTTCGCTGAAGGACATCCCCCCCACGGAGCTCGGCGCTCGCGTCGTTCGCGAAGCCGTGGCCCGTTCGGGCGTCGACCCGGCACAAATCGGCCAGTGCGTGTTCGGCAACGTCATTCACACCGAGGCGAAGGACATGTACCTGTCGCGCGTCGCTGCGATCAACGGCGGCCTCGCGCACGAAAGCGGCGCGCTGACACTGAACCGACTGTGCGGAAGCGGCCTGCAGGCGATCGTCAGTGCCTCGCAATACATCATGCTCGGCGACATCGACGCGGCGGTGGGCGGCGGCGCCGAAAGCATGAGCCGAGCGGCCTATGCGGACGTCACGCAACGCTGGGGCGCACGGATGGGCGACAGCAAGTCGATCGACATGATGGTCGGCGCCCTGACCGATCCGTTCGACACGATTCACATGGGCGTCACTGCCGAGAACGTCGCGACGAAGTGCGGCATCACGCGCGAGCAGCAGGACGCGTTCGCCGTCGAGAGCCACCGTCGTGCAACGGCAGCGCAGAAGGAAGGTCATTTCAAGTCGCAGATCCTGCCGATCGAGCTCAAGAGCAAGAAGGGGCCGATCGCATTCGACACCGACGAGCACGTGCGCGGTGACGCGACCGCCGAAGGGATGGCCAAACTGCGGGCGGTATTCGCCAAGGAGAAGGGAACGGTCACCGCAGGCAACGCGTCCGGAATCAACGACGCGGCGTCAGCCGTGGTGCTGATGGAGGCGCAGGCGGCGCAGCGCGCGAATCTGAAGCCGATGGCGCGGTTGGTCGCGTACGGACACGCCGGCATCGATCCGAAGATCATGGGCCTTGGCCCGGTCAGTGCCGTCAAGGCTGCGCTGAAGAAGGCTGGCCTGTCGGTTCGCGACATCGACATCGTCGAATCGAACGAAGCGTTCGCGGCGCAGGCGCTCGGCGTGAATGCGCAGCTCGACCTCGACCCGGCGAAGGTCAATCCAAACGGTGGCGCCGTCGCACTCGGCCACCCGATCGGCGCCACCGGCTGCATCCTCACCGTCAAGGCGATGTACGAGCTGCAACGGACGGGCAAGCGCTATGCACTGATCACGATGTGCATCGGCGGCGGGCAGGGCATCGCAGCGATCATCGAACGGATGTAGCGCGGGCGGCGGGCACAAGCGCACATCCGCACGGACCGCAATGGAGCGCGATTACCCGCTGCTCGTCGTCGCGCTGACGATCTCCGCGTACTGGCTGCGCGTCGGAGCGATGGTCGTCCGCGCGCGCCGCAAGCAGCACCACGACGTCGGCGTCATTCCCGAGCGGTCGGCCGAGCGTGCGCTCTGGCTGATTCTCGTGCCTGTCATCGCGTGCTGGTGTGCGCTGCCGTGGCTCGGCCTGACGCACGAGCGCGGCACGTTCGCCGTGCCGGCCTTCGCGCGCGACACGCCCGCGTACGCGGCGGTCCGCTGGCTCGCTGCCGCAACCGCCGTCCTGTGCCTGGTGCTGACGATCCAGTGCTGGCGGCGGATGGGGCGCGACTGGCGGATGGATATCAGCGATCGCAACACTTCGCTGATCACCGATGGTCTTTTCGCGAGAGTCCGCCACCCCATCTACGCGTTCAGCATCGCACTGATGATCGCAACGGCGATCGTGCTGCCGTCCGTCCCGATGCTCGTCGTGGCCCTGGCGCACGTCGTGCTGATGAACGTCAAGGCGCGCAGCGAGGAGGCTCACCTCGCACGGATGCACGGAGATGCCTATCGCCGGTACGTCGAGCGGACGGGGCGTTTCGTGCCCCGGGGAGCGGCACGCAATTCGTGATCGACGCGACCGCGTGAATCGGTCGCGGCGGCGCGCGATCGCGTGTGTCGCCGCGCTGGCGCTCTCGGCCGGCGGACCGTTCACGAGCGTGTCGGGCGCCGCGGGCGCGGCGCCCGACGTGCCGCCGGCCACGATCGCGCGACTGGCCGCCATCGACTGCGAACGCGTAAGCGCCGCCCAGGTACGCGAGGTCTTGGCCTTGGTCCCGGCGCCGCGGATCGTGCTGCTGCAGGGCAGCGTCGCCGTCGTCACGATGGAGCCGTTCGCGCAATTCCTGATCGGCATGGGCTATCCCGAAGAGCGCCTGCGCAATCCCGCAGACGGCAGCTCGACATACGATAGTTTTGCTGACAGCGCGGCATTGGCAGGTGCGCTTGCATTCGACTACGAGCGGACCGGCCTCGAGCCGATGCTGATCGGGCACAGCCAGGGCGGCATGCTGGCAATCCGCGTTCTGTACGAGTTCGCCGGCGAATTTCATCGCTCGTTGCCGGTCGTAGATCCGCGCACCGGCGTCGCGCAGCCGCGCACCACGATCGTCGATCCGCGCACCGGCGGCGAGCGCGCGGTCGTCGGGCTGCACGTCGCGTATGCAGCCGCGCTCGCGACCGGCTGGCTGCCTCGCGTGCTGCTGGGACAGTGGTCGATGCTGTCGCGGCTGCGCAAGATTCCAGACACGGTCGCCGAGTTCACCGGCTTCGATATCCCGAACGACCCGATCGCTGGCAACCTGCTTGGCATCACGCCCTACGAGGCAACTGGGTCGGCCCGCGTGCGCAACGTGCGCCTGCCGGCCAGCTACAGCCATGTGGCGCTTCCGCTCGCCGACCACTTGCCCGGCAATCCGGCGGCGCGCGAATGGATCGACGGGTGGCGCCCCGGCGCATCGCTACCCGAGGACTTGGCCGAGCTGCGCAACATCGTGCACGCCGCGGACATTTGGAACAGCGTCAGGCACCATTGGTGCGTGCAGGCGCAGCGTTTGCTCAAGGTGTCGTCATCCTGACGGTCAGGCGGTTGCGAATGGCGCGTGCGCATTCGACGCTTGCCCACCAGCGCGCAGCGGGCGAGAGCTTGCGGCGCGGCGCTGACCGTCGCGAACCCCGAATCCGGAATCGGCAAATTTTTCCATGTCCGTCGTGCAAAAAACCCTGCGAAATCCAGCCGCCTCGATGCCAGCGACGCGGCAGCCGGACGCTGGGAGCGCGCCTCCGACGCTCGGTCGCAACAGCCGCATGAAGCGCCTCGCGGGCCGGCTGAACCTGTTCCAGCGGACGATGCTCGATTGGCGCGAGCTGCATCCGTACATCGCCGTCCACGCGGCACGCATTGCGGAGCCGCTCGACACCGTGGCGGCCAGGCGGGCCATCGACGAGACACTCGAACATGCGGGGCTGACGGGGCTCGAACTCGACCGAAGGCGCGGCCGCTACGAATGGCGCGGCGGGCCGTCGGCCAGCGCGCTGGAAGTCATCGATGCCGGAGTCGACTGGGCCACGACGCTCGCCGCCGTATTCGAGCGGCAGCTGAACGCGCCGTTCACGGACGATGGCCGGATCGATCCTTTCCGCTTTTTTGCGATCGATCAGGGCGACGCGTTTTTTCTCGGCATCGCATACGACCATTTCGTCGCGGGCGGCGATTCGATCGTCGTCCTGCTCAATGCCATCGCCGATCGCTACGCCGGCTTGCCGGCGCCCGTTGCCCCGCTGTCGCGCTATCCGCACACGCACCGACGGCTGTTCGCGCGGCACCCGCTGCGGTTCGTTCGCGGCCTCGCCCGGATGCCGGCGATGGTGTCGAGCTGCCGCAGGACGATCCGGCCGCGCTACCGTACGCTCGCAGACGGGCATAACGCGTTCACGTTTTTCACGCTCGAGCCGGCGGAGTACGCGACGCTGCGCACGGCAGCCAGAGGATGGGGTGTTACGCTGAACGACGCGCTGATCGCGCTGCTGCTGCTGGCCCAGGACGCGCAAATGCCGGATCGCGATCGCGCGAAGCGGCGTCACGAGCTCGCGGTGGCGTCGATCATGAACCTGCGCGATGCGCATCGCGAGGATACGCGCGCCACGTTCGGGCAATTCCTGAGCTCCTTTCGCGTATCGCACCCGGTGCCCCCCGGGATCACGCTCGGCGAGCTCGCGCAGGACGTGAATCGCGCCACTGCACGGGTCAAGCGCGAGAAGCTGTACCTGAC
>Ga0207643_10000159_pt1 | contig 46587 bp, 33 predicted proteins | sample KBSMisM62_FD_184313 | JGI IMG/M metagenome (GOLD analysis project Ga0207643, IMG submission 184313) | Miscanthus rhizosphere microbial communities from Kellogg Biological Station, Michigan, USA - KBS Miscanthus M6-2 (SPAdes) (version 2) | ecosystem: Host-associated > Plants > Roots >... | reverse complement strand
CCGGTGACCTTCGCGACCAGGTCGGGAACCACGTAGTTCTGTCCCACGAGCTTCTGTTCAGCCATGATCACGCCTTCCGCATGTTCTCAGCACCGCGCATCATCGCGGTGAGAATCTTGTCGTAGTCCTGACACCGACAGAGGTTGCCGGAAATCCCGTGCGCCAGTTGCTTGCGCGTCGGATTCGGGTTCGTCTTGAGATAGCCGACGGTGGCCATCACGAACCCCGACATGCAGAACGCGCATTGGAACCCCTGCTCGTCGATGACGCCCTGCTGCACCGGATGCAGCGTCCCATCGGCCGCGGCAAGTCCCTCGATGGTGACGACTTTCTTGCCGCGTACGGCGTGCGTCAGGATCGAGCACGAGTAGTGCGGCACATCGTCGACCAGAACCGTGCACGCGCCGCATTCCGCGCGGTCACATCCCAGTTTGGTGCCCGTGAGTCCCAGCTTGTAGCGCAGTGTCGTCGCCAGCGTTTCCTGCTTCAACACGTCGACACGCCGATCGCGCCCGTTGACGTTCAACGTGATCAGACGCTCAACGCTTCCAGGTGCGGATGGCTGCTGGCCAAGCAGTGCCGACGAGCGCCACAAATAGGCTGCTGAGGACGCCACAGCTCCAGAAGCGACAACGCCCTTGATGAAATTGCGCCGTGAGACGTTCTTGGGAGTGTCTTCAGTCATCGTCTTGTCTTCCATAAGCAGGCCCACCTATTGGTGAGTGTGCAAGCGGGTGGACGGCTGCGTGAACATAACGCCAACTCACGCGCGGTGCAATACCTACGTTAGGCATAAATCCTCCATATAGCGCAGAGGCTTCCGCCCCAGGAACCTCGCGACAGACGCCTGAACGGGAGTGAAATCGGCGTGGAAAGGCCCGAAATCCTCCACGGTACAATGCCTGACGTGGCGAATCCCGTGCCCGCACACCGCTGGATGCTCCACCCCGCCGTTACCATGCCGGTCGTGGCTGCGCTCCTGACAGTCGCTTGCGCGGCGCCGGCACCCAAACCTGCGCAAGAGCAAGTTGTGGCGTGGAAGAACCTCGGCGAATGGTCCGGGCGGGGGAATGCCCAGACCGAATCGTTCATCGGGTTGACCGGCTCATTACGGATGCGCTGGCACACGAAAAACGAGGCTCCCCAGGGGGCTGGAACCTTCCGGCTGATTCTCCAGAGCGCCATCAGCGGCCGCGATCTGCACGAAACCGTTGACGCAACAGGCCCGGGAGAGGGCACGGCCTACGTCGCCGAGGATCCACGCGCGTTCCAAATCACGGTCGAATCGGCAAACCTCGATTGGTCGTTCACGGTTGAAGAAGCGATTTTCGGCAGTTCGGGTAACCAGTCCAGACAGCCGGACTGAGATTGCCGGTCCGGCTAAAGCCGGACACTACGTTTCATCAGTCCACTACGGCCACCACCTGAATCTCGACGAGCTGTTCGGGCTCGCCAAGCTCCAGCACCGCCAGGTTGGTTGTCGTGGGCTTGTGGTTGAACGGCGCGAAGTACGAGTTGACCACGGCGCTGGCCCGCCCGATATCGCCGATGCGTGGCCGCGCGCGGAAGATGAAGAGGTGCACGACATCACGTGGCGAGCCGCCGGCGGCTTTGAGCGTCGCCATGATGCCGTCCATCGTCTGTCGCACCTGCGCTTCGAGATCGTTCGGCAGGTGTTTCACGATCTGATCCCGCTGGTGCGGGTGATCGTGATAGACCGGCAACGCGGTTCCGCCGGACAGCCAGAGCAGCTTGCCGCTCTTGACTTTGATCGCCGGCACGAACGGCATGAAAACCGCCGTGTCGTAGCCAGGGTGGTGGATCACTTCCAGGTGGTCGCCACTTGCGGTGGTCATAGTCGATTCTCCATGTGACTCGTCCGCGACGATCGTCTCGTCAGGCTCATACTGTCAACGATGAAACGCACTTCGTCCTTCTGGCCGCAGCGCGCCGCACGGCTGTCGGGGCTTCTGTATCTCATCGTCATCGTCGGTGGCGGCTTCGCCGAGCTTGGCGTGCGCGAGCGGTTCCTCGTTGCTGGCGACGCGGTGGCGACCGCGAACAACATTCTCGCGAACGAATCGCAGTTCCGCTGGGGATTTGCCTCGGACCTGATCGCGGTCCTCGGTGTGGTCCCGCTGATCTACCTGCTGTACGAGCTTCTGAAGGACGCCAATCGCCACGTCGCACGGGCGGCAGTTCTCTTCTCGCTGGTGGGAACCGCCGTGCAGTCGGCTGCGCTGCTCGGCCATTTCGCGCCGCTGATTCTGTTGAAGCGCGGCGTGGCGCTCGGCGTGGCGATCGACCTGCTGCGTGCGCAGACCTATATGGCGCTGCAACTCCAGGGTATCGGCTACGCGGTGGCGTTGACCTTCTTCGGCGGGACTATGCTGTTCCGCGGCTACCTGATCGTGCGCTCGGCGATCGTGCCGCGCGCCATCGGCGTCGCGCTCATGGTCGAGGGCGTGGCGTACTGGGCCAACAGCTTTTTAAACTTCCTCGCGCCCGGCTTCGCGGGGGCCGCGCTTCAGATCCTGATGGCAACCGGGCTGGCGGAGGTCGCGTTGTGTCTGTGGTTGCTGATCATGGGGGTCAATGTCCAGCGTTGGCAGGAGCTGCGTGGGGTTGCGGACGGGAGCGCGCGTACGCCTTCGCGAGTGGGGTTCGCAGCCCGTTAGTGCTTCGCCCCCGCCGCCCAGTTCAGGATCGCGGTCACCGGAGGCACGGCCGCCGAGCCGCCCGCTGGTACCACGGCGAGGATTCGCTGGCCGTCAGCGGAGACCGCATAGCCAACTGCATTGGGATTTTTGAACAGCACCTTCGGCGTCCCGATTTCAATGTGTGGTTCGAGCGCAATCGGCACCGCGAACAACGTCCCGTTTTCGACGTAGAACAGCTCGCGCCCGTCCGCCCGCCATTGCGGCAGCACACCACCAGAGGTCGAAACCTGGAACTTCGAACCGTTGGCAGGCTGCTGTTGCAGATAGACCTCGAAACGACCGGACTCGTTCGACTCGTACGCCACCCAGCGCGTCGAAGTCGGCGTCGGGGCGAACACGGCGTCACCTTCGCTGAACGATGTCTGCAGATATGGCGTCGCCTTACGCTCACCCGCCAACGACACGGTCCAGATATCGGCATCGGTGTTGGTGCCAGTCCGGTTAGAGAGCGCGATCTGTCCGTCGCGCGATACATCAGTAATCGTCCCATTGATGCCGGTGTCGAAGACTCGCTCTTCTTGCCCGCTCCCCGACGCGGGCTTGCGGAACAATACGTACCCGGCGCCCCCAGCGGATAGGAATGCGTAGTACAACGAGGTCCCGTCCGCTGACCAGACCGGATTGCGCGCGACGCCTGGAGCAAAGGTAAAACGGGTGGTGATGTCGCGCACGAGATCCTGCACCCATAGCTCCGCGAGGTCGCCCGTGGCCAGTGAATACGCCACACGTTTTTGATCGGGCGAGAGCGCAATGGGGGCCTGGTAGATCCGCAGCGGCCTGGTCACCGCCGACAGCCGCACGCCCTGACGGTCGAACCAGACGATCTCGCGGCTCGTCGAAGCGGAGCTTCGATACACGAGCGTCCCATCGTTCGAGGCGCTGAAAGCTCCGAACCCCAGGTTCTCGGTGGTCGGCACGGACGTCGCGATCGGGAACACGTCGCCCGAGACTCTCAGCGCGTCCGGATCGAACCGTTGCGCCATCAATGTGTCTTCGCGGCGAAACAGGATGTACCCCTCTCCGTTGGATCTCGCGAAAATGACGTTGCTCGCGTCCTTAATCAATGGAACTTTGTCATCGCTGTCGAGCGAGCCGATGAACACGCCGTTATCACCGCCCGATGATGCGGCAAGGTAAAAAAAGTGCTTCCCGTCGGGCAGGAACGACGGGAATCGCGCCCCGGCGGTCGGGTCGCCGGCCTGCGGCTTCGTTACCGCCACCGGAGGAGAACCACCGGTGGAGGGGACCTTCAGAATGGGACTACTTGGGCCGGACGAGAAGATGATCGTGCCGTCGGCTGCCCACGATGCGCCGCGCCCGCCCGGAGAGTCGCACAGCGCAACAGGCGGTCCACCGGCCACCGCGATTTTCTTCAGCTTTCCCTGCGCGAAGAAACCAACGTACGAACCGTCGGGTGACCAGAATGGATACGTCGCGCCCTCCGTGCCCATCAGCGCCCGCGATTCAAGGCTGTCCAACGGTCGAATCCACACCATTGGCGGACCGTCGGTGGCGGCAACGAACGCCAGGAAGCGGCCGTCTGGCGAGAGCGCGAGCAACTCGGCGGACGTCGGTCCGGGAGCCGTGATCTCGAAGCGAACGCTGCGCACCTCCGCAGCTCGCTCGGTGAAGTGCAGAAACGCGAGGACACCCGCGACGAGCACCGCCAGCGCTGCGATGCCATAGGCCGCGACCGGCGTGCGAGCACGTGGCGGCGCGGCCTGCACTGGTACATCGGGAAAGGCTGCTGCGGGCGCGCTCGCCGTGTGCGCGGACAGCGCTTCGAGGGCGAACGCGAGATCGCGCGCCGACTGAAAGCGCGATCCGGGGTTCTTTTCAAGGCAGCGGGCAACGACTCGGGCAAGTGCTGGCGGAATCCCGCGAGCTGCCATCGGCAACTCCGGCGGATCCTCCTTGAGAATGGCGGACATCACGTCCACGGCAGTGTCGCCGCCGAACGCGCGGCGCCCGGCGAGCATTTCGTAGAGCACCACGCCCAGCGCAAAAATGTCGGCGCGATGGTCGGCGGCCACGCCGCGCACCTGCTCCGGCGACATATACCCCATCGTCCCGAGCACGACGCCCGCAACAGTGTTCGGCACGTTGGTGAACGCCGGTGTGGTCGGCACCACAGTCATGCTGCCGGCCAGCGAGTCCGGCTGCGTCAGCTTCGCCAGGCCGAAGTCGAGGATCTTCACACGCCCGTCAGACGTGATGAACAGGTTGTCCGGCTTCAGATCGCGATGGACGATCCCCTTCTCGTGCGCGGCGGCGAGCCCCTGCGCGATCTGCACGCCGTAATCGATCGCCTTGCGTGGCGGCAGCGCGCCCTCGCGGAGCGTGTCGCGGAGCGACAGGCCCTCGAGCAGTTCCGTGACGAGAAACGGCGCGCCCTCGTGCTCTCCGAGGTCATGAACCGCAACGATGTTCGGATGGTTGAGCGCTGCCGCGGCCCGCGCCTCCTGCTCGAAACGCGCCATGCGTTCCGCGTCAGCGGCGAAGGACGCGGGCAGGATCTTGATCGCGACGTCCCGATGGAGACGGCCGTCGCGAGCCCGGTACACCTCCCCCATGCCACCGGCGCCAAGCAGAGACTGGACTTCGTAGACGCCAAGGCGGTGACCGGGGGGAAGGCTCATCGGTGTTCGGATTATAGGTCGTCGTCTGGATCGTTTCGGCGATAGGTTCTAAGCTTGACGCCGAAATCCGAAAGCTCGAAAAGGATCGGAGTTGGCTATGAACCGGAGCCTCCGCTGGATCGCTGTTGCGGCCCTTGCGCTCTTCTGCGCACCCTCGAGACCTTTCGCGCAGCCCGGCGCGTTCGGAGGCGGTTACGGACCGCCGCTCGTGGTCGTGCCTCCGCCGAAGACGTTCGCAACGTCTGAAGAGCACTACAAGTTTCTCCTCGCGGCGGCCAAGGGCGGCACGAAGCACACGATTGCGTCCGTGCCGCGCTGGGACGGCTTGTGGGTGACGGCTGGCAATACCCACATGGACAGTTTCATCGATCCACCAGGGTTCACCGGAAAGGTTCGTGAGGGAGTGCTGACACCACCGTACGAAAAGGCCTACAAGGAGCGGTGGCGGCAGCAGCAGGAGCTCGGCGAAGTGCAGTACGACCGGCTCACGCACTGCGAGCCGCCCGGGTATCCGCGCTGGCTCCTCGAACCGTATTCGCACGAGTTCGTCAATCTGCCGCAGGAGTCGTATCTGATCAACGATTTCGGGCCCGGAATCCGTCGAGTCTATGTCGGCCAGGAGCACAAGAATGTGTTCGGGACGCACTCCTGGTACGGCGACACGATCGGATTCTGGGACGCCGACAAGCTCGTCACGAATACGAAGTACCTCTTGCCCGCCGACTTCACGCGCTGGTCGCCGATGACGAGCAATCAGTTCGAGTCGGTCGAAACATGGCAGCTCAAGAAGTATTCCGGCGACGTCGAGCGGCTCGAGGTGCAGGTCACCTTCTACGATCGTCACGCGTTCATCAAACCGGTCAACGCCGTCTACGCGTTCCGCCGCGGCAAGGAACTCGAAGCGGCCGGCCATCGCGTGCAGCACTGGGAGTGCGAGACGAGCAACAACGACGTCTTCGACAAGGGCACGACGACCTCGCGGCTGCCGGGTGAGCCGGGATTCAAGGACGCACGGGGAACCACGCTCTTTCCCGAGCTCCCTGGACAATCGCGCGACCCGATCTACAACACGACGCTTCCGGGCGGGAAGGAGAGCAAATGAAGACGACGTTCGGGATGCTCGGCAGCGCCTTCCTCGCATTCTTGATGATGGCGTCGGGCGCCATGGCCCACCACTCGTTTGCGATGTTCGATCGGACCGTCGAGAAAGTGGCGACCGGCACCGTCGCTCGCTGGCAGTTCAACGCCCCGCATTCGTGGCTCTATCTGAATGTCAAGAACGCGGACGGCAGTGAGACGCTGTGGAGCTTCGAGGGCTCGGCGCCGCAGGCGCTGCTCACGCGCGGCATTAACGGCAGCACGTTCGAGCCCGGCGCCACTGTGACCCTCTCGTATTGCCCGATGAAGGACGGACGCCCGGGTGGAGGCCTCGGATGGGCGAGGCTGGCCAACGGCACGTTCGTCAATCCCTCCGACGGCGGCTGCGACGGCAGCGACAACGCGATCGCGAAGTGGAAGGGCTGGATGGCGAAGGGATACACGTCGAGCGCGGACGCACAGAAGGGAAAGTAGACGACACGTTCCCCGCTGAGAAGGAGACAGAGACATGCACAGGTTCATCGTCCCGTCGATCGCGGCAGGCGTTGCGGTCGTTCTCACGTTGGCCGTCACGTCGATGACGTCGACGGCTGCCGGCACGAGTTACGCCGAAGATCGCGCCGCGATCGAGGATCTGCAGGCGCGGTATCTCTTCGCCATGGACTTCGGCGATCCGGATCTCTACGTGACAACCTTCACCGAGGACGGCATCCTCGATGTCGGCTCTGGTGAGATCAAGGGCCGCAAGGCGATCCATGACGTCATCGCGAAGATGCCGAACTCCCGCACGTCTGAAAACGGACTGCGTCCCGCGTCGGGCCGTCACAACATTTCCAACATCGTGATTAAGGTCACCGGGAACAAAGCCGTTGGGCGCGCCTATTGGTTCCATTACAGCAACACCAATCCGGAGCGGCGCCCGGTATTCGACGGCTACGGCCACTACGAGGACGAGCTCGTCAAGGTCAACGGCCAGTGGCTCTTCACGAAGCGAAGAATTTACAACGAAGGTCGCGCTGAGTGGGCCTACAAAGGTGGGGGCAATCCCGCCTGGTAGCTCATTGGCGATCCGAGGCGGGACCGTGAAGCGCGCAGCCTTGCGCTGGTATTCGACACTCTTTGGGTCCGTGCGCGCGGCCCAGCCGACGAGGAGTCTTCCGTTCGGTGAAGTGCCGGTTGGCGAGGCTGTCGAGGACGGATACGTTGACGTGATCGCGACTCACGCCGACGGCACGATCGCCGTGCTGGGCTGGTCGAAGAGTCTCGAGACCTTTCACCGCGCGCTCTCGCTCACGGTTGCCGGCGTGCGGCTCGAACCGACACATGTTTTCCGCGTTCACCGGCCCGATCTCGCGGCGGTGTTCGGCCGTGAGGCCACGTTCTTTGGCGCGGCGGTGGAGTGGATTGCAAGCCCACGGAACACAGAAGAAACCGCAACGCTGCAGGCCGGCGGCCGTGTGATTGCGTCTTTCACCGCTCCGCCCGCGGACGAGCCGGCGTACCCGCATTTGCGCAACGAGCGGCGCGTACTGCATCGGCAAGACATTTACTCGTCTGGCCCACCGATCCCGGAAGCATCGATTGCGGTGCTGGAACTGACGCGGCACCTGCCAGGTCCTGTTCTCGACTTCGGGTGCGGAGCGGGCGCGCTGGTGCGCGCCTTGCGGAGCGAGGGCGTCGACGCCTACGGCCTCGAATTGGACGACGAGCGGATTCGACAGCACTTGCTCGATGACACACGCCCGTGGGTCACGCTGTACGACGGCCGCCTGCCAACCCCGTTTCGAGACGGCCAGTTCCGCTCGGTGTGCTGCTCCGAAGTAATCGAACACCTGCCGGATCCCGTCGCGGCGGTCGAGGAACTCGCGCGCCTCGCCTCAGAGCGCCTCGTCGTGACGGTGCCGGACATGTCGGCGATTCCACGCGGCTATCACCACGGCATCGTCCCCTGGCACCTGCTCGAAGCGACGCATCTCAATTTCTTCACCCAGTCCAGTCTCGAGTCGTTGCTGACGCCAATTGCGTCGAAGATCGAAATGGCACGGTTCGGCCAGGTGAAGTGCGACCACGTCTCGTATTTCACCAACCTGGCTGCAGTCGTGCACCGCTAAAAGCGGGCTCGATGTGCATGACGTGCCATCCCGATTCACGCCCGCGGGCTGCTGCTGCCCCGCCTTCAGAGCCCGTCACGCCAGTGAAGGTGGGTGTATGATCGCGATCCCGATCCGTCCATAGACCGCGCCACCGAATCACGTCTCGCATCGAGAGAGGGAGGAAATATGAAGCGCCTTCTCATCGGAGTCTTCGGTCTGGCGATGTTGTTGGGACCCATCACCTGGGTGTGGGCTGAAGATAACCCCGTTATTGGGACCTGGACGATCAATCTCGCGAAATCCACATACCACCCAGCGGCGCTTGCGCCAAAGCGCACTACAGTCACGAACACAGCCGTCGGCGATGCGATCAGGACGCTCGTCGATGTGGTCGACGCGAGGGGCAAGGCGTATCACTACGAATACACCGTGAAGCTCGATGGCAAGGATGTGCTCGTCACGGGCGATCCAAACCGCGACGTGACCTCAATCAGAAAGATCGACGACTACACCTACGAGCAGGTCAACAAGAGGGGCGCCAAGGTGATGACCACGTCGCGCGTTGTCTACGCGAAGGACGGCAAGTCTCGCACGATGACAACAAAAGGCACCAACCCTTCGGGCCTTGCCGTGAACAACGTGGTCTCATGGGATCGACAGTAACCACCTCGCCACGTGCCGACTGAGGACGCATCGTCAATCACCAATGGTCAGCGAACCATTGGCGACCCGGACTGGCTGCTATTTGACTCCCCCAATAGAGGTATCCGCAACGCGTGGGGGCGAGGAGTATAGTCGCTGGCAATTCGTAATCGCTGAGAGGCCTCATGACGAAGCCGTTCACCTTTCACTGCCTGACACCAGGTGGGCTTGCGCTGCTCATCGCACTCGGCACCATGAATGTGGTCGCCGCCGGGGACGACAGCCCGAGCACGGGCGCTGCCGAACGCGTGCAGCGGTTGATGCAGAACGTCGAACGCGCCGAGTCCGTGCGTGCGGTCAAACGGTTACAGGAGACATACGCGCAATACTCGCAGTTCGGGTTGTGGACCGACATGGCGGCACTGTTCGCGGACGACGCCCAGCTCTCGTACGGCAAAGACAACGAGCGAGGTCGCCGGGCGATCCAGAACTACTTCGTCACCAGCTTCGGCGAGGGGACGCACGGCCTCAAGCCCGGCGCCCTGCACACGCAGTTGGTCCTGCGGCCGCTCATCAACGTCTCGGCCGACGGCGAGACTGCGAAGGGTCGCTGGTGGGAATTCTCGATGACGGGCCAACACGGCGTGAAGGCCGAGTGGGCGGCCGGCATCTTCGAGAACGAGTACGTGCGCGAGCGCGGCGTGTGGAAGATCTCCCGCATGCGCTACAACCCGATGTTCGCAGGCCCGTATGCGACCGGCTGGCGCAACATCGACGAGGACCAGAAGATCGTCCCGTATCACTTCACACCGGACGAGACCGGGATCCCGATCCCCGATCTGCCCGCGCCCGCGACATCTCCCGTGGATCCGAAGATGAATCCCGCGACGGCACTGGCCGCGCTCGAGCAGCGCATCGCGGCGATGAACGACGAGGACAAGGTCCGCAACCTGCAGAACGCGTACGGCTACTACATGGATCGGAAGATGTGGGACGACGTCACGGATCTGTTCACGGCCGATGGCGCGCTCTCGATCGCCAACGTCGGCGTGTACGACGGTCCGAAGAGCATCCGCCGCGCGCTGGAGCGCAGCGGCCCGGCCGGGTTGAAACACGGTCAGCTGAACGAGCTCATGCAACTCGATATGGCGGTGGCGATCGAGCCCGGCGGGATGGAAGCGCGGGCACGCGGCGTCGAGCTCGGCATGCTCGGCGAGGCCGACACGGGAACCGCGTTCTACACGCTTGCCATCTTCGAAAATCGGTACGTGAAGCAGAACGACATCTGGCGGATTCGCGAGATGCGGCTCTTTCCGCTGATGAAGACTGATTATGCGCAGGGCTGGGCGAAAAGCCAGGTCGTCGATTCGCCGCCCGCAAAAGAGCACGCGCCCGACCGCCCGGTGTTGACCTCAGACGTGATGACGCCCGGCGCGATTCCCGTGTTCTTCGCACCGAACCCGGCCACGGGTAAATCTGTGAGCCTGTTTTCTGGCGTCAAGATCGTTGGTCACGAGCGTCTGCTCTCGGCCCCGGCATCGCCCAAACGTGCGGAGCCGACCGGCGATCTGAACGCGCGCATCACGGAAGCCGAGCGCCGCCTCGCCATCTCGAAAGCGTGGGATGGCGCTGAGAACATGTCGACGGCGTACGGCGACTACCTCGACGATCTCGACTTCAACGGCCTCGGGAAGCTGTTCGCCCTGAAGGGCCACAAGGAGGTTCCGTTCAGCGGCTTCTATGTCGGGCGCCAGCGCATCATCGATCGCGACGCGACATCGCCACCACCAGGATCACGCCCGCGAACGACGCTGCCCCTTCACTGGCTGACGCAGCCGGTGATCCTCGTTGCCGCTGATGGACGGTCCGCGTCGGTCCGCACGCGGCTCTTCCAACCGGGCTCGAGCCGCACGCGCGCCATGGGGTTCGGCGGCGGCATGTATCACAATCAGGTCGTTCTCGAGAACGGCGTGTGGAAGTTCTGGAGCGTCGTGATCGACGAGCACTATTTCTCGTCGCCCACGTACGAGGGCGGCTGGTCGTCGGCCAAGGATCCGGTCACTGCGCGCCGGGCGCCGGCGCCGAACGACAATTATCCGCCCGACATCCCGCTCACCAAGCTCGGTGAGCGCGAGCGGGGGTTCCGCGGCGGAACCGGCGACGAGATTGCCTGGCCCGGCATCCTGCCGATGTGGTTTCACTACAAGAACCCGGTGAGCGGACGCGTCCCCGACAACTACTGGCCGGACTGTGTCCCGTGTAGGGATTACCCCGAGACCAGCATGAAGAACCACGGCTACCTGCTGCCACCGAACTAGAACTACAACGGGGCAGGTGCTCATCACCGCTTCGATCGTCAACAACCACTCTGAGCGGCGGGCACGACTACTGCTGTACGTGAAGGTCGGAATGTCAATCAGGCGCCGTTACGGCCAGTTCTTACAGGCGAACCCCGCGGTATTCCGCGGGCGCCCAGCATGCTTGTTTACCATCCTCATGGTTGGCGGCCTCCTGCTCGGGGACGCCCGACGTTCGGTGGCCGCGCAAGAAATTCCGATACCAGCGCAGGAAACTCCGATACTCGCAGCGGGAACGGTAATAGCCGCGCAGGAAACTGTCGGGTCAGCGCAGGGCGATCAGGTCCCGGCCGTGATTGCTCCGGACTCAGGGCGCGCCTGCGAGGGCTGTCCGCCACGACGTGTCGGCACGTCGCTCCTCCAGACTACCGGCATCAACGTGATCTACGAGATCGCGAACCTGGTGCGCGGCCAGGTCACCGCCCACATCACGCCGAAAACATGGTGGGAGAATATGCAGCAGGGGATGGTGTGGGACCTTGATGACTTCGCGGTCAATCAGATCGGCCACCCCTATCAGGGCAACAATTACTTCAACGCCGGGCGAGCCAACGGCCTCTCGTTCTACGAGTCGGCGGCGGTCACCGCCTTCGGCAGCGCCACCTGGGAGTTCTTCGGCGAGACCAACCACGCCTCGCTGAACGACTTCATCAACACCACCCTCGGCGGCATCACCCTCGGCGAGATGTTCCATCGTACCGGGTGGCTGATTCGCAATACGCAGGCGACCGGCAAGCGGCGCCTCTGGAGCGAAATCGGAGCCATGGCCGTCGATCCCATTACGGGCGCCAACCGCTTCGCCAGCGGCGACGCGTCGCGTGTCACCGACAAGCCGTCGGAATTCGTTCCATCGTCGCTGAGCGGTGTCGCGGCGGCAGGAATGCTGTGGCGCGGGACGCAGGCGAGCGCCTTCACGGCGGCCCCTGACCCGTTTCTCGAGGTGGACGCCTATTACGGCGACACCAACGTCGGGCGCAGCCGTACGCCCTATGACGCCTTCTTCATGCGCTTGCGCTTCGGCGGCGGTAGCTCGTTCAGCGAAGCGCGAGTGAGGGGCCGGCTGTACGGACAGCCGCTCGGTAAGGGCGGGCTCGAGTTCCTCGTACTCCAGACCTACAACTATCAGAACAACGACGCCTACGCGACCGGCTCGCAGGCGATTGACGCGGGACTCGGCGCCACACGAGCGCTCTCACGGAGGACGAACTTCTGGATCCTTGGATGGGGCGGGTTGACAGTGCTCGGCGCTGTCGATTCACTGCCGCTCGGCGTCACCGAGAAACCCGAAGAGGGGGAACCAAGCGCCGGCCAGGGCGTCTCCGAAGGGCCGCGTTTCTACGACTACGGCCCCGGGTCGGATTTCGGCACCCTTGCCCGCCTGACGCGCGACGGCCGCGAATTCCTTCTGTTCAATTACATAGGGCGCCAGATCTACTCTCTCGACGGTGTGCGCGCGAACCACTTCCTGCAGCACACGCGCGTGGATGTGCTCCTTCCGCTGCGTGGAGCACTGGGTCTCGGCGCGTCGGCGGAGTACTTCCACCGCCGCAGCTACTACCAGGACGCCGCCAGCACCATCAGGACGTATCACTATCCGCAGTTGCGCGCGTACCTGACCTGGGGTAATCGATGAAGGCCTTCCACATCTTCGTGGCGATTGTATGGTTCATCCCCGCGCTGTTCGCGCAGGACGCGCAACCAGGACCACCGCCGCTGGGGCAGAGCACGCAGCCGGCGCCGCCGTCGCGGCTCTGGATCGTCGCGGGCGGGGCATCAGGAACGCTGCGCGGCCACTGCCAGGACTGCGGGCAGGACTTTCCCTTCCGGCATGGCGGCGCCCTCGTCGGCAATGCCGGCTACCGCGTCAATTCACGAATGGACGTCGGGGCCGATGTGTTCTGGATGCAGTGGAAAAACGAGAGCGGCCGGATCCGGGCGACCGCGGTCAATGGCGTCGCGCAGTTCCGTCCGTGGGAGTCGAAAGGCTTCTTCGTGAAAGGCGGCGCGGGCATGGCGTTCGTCCGCAACTGGGTACAAACGATGGGACCGAATCCTGATGATCAGAAGGCGCTCTCCGTGATGTTCGGCGGCGGCTGGGAATTCAAGCCGACGGGCCCACTTGGCCTGCAGCTCTTTGCGATGCAGCACGTCGGCGCGCTCGGCGACCTGCAGACAGTCGCCGGCCCGATCGGCGATGTCAGCGCCAACTTCTGGTCGCTCGGGGCGGCTATCGTGATTCGATGACCCCGGACTATTGAGCCTTCTTGATCGCCTGCCGCTGCAGGTACTCGCCCTGAATCAGTAGATAGGTAACGTAGTACTTGTAGATGTTGCTGACGTAGGTCACCGTTTCCCTGCCGATGCGCTCGCTTGCAATCCGCTCCACGTTGTTGAACCAGACGTTCGGATCCAGGCCGCGTGCTTCGGCCTCGCGCCGCAATTGGCGTACGCGACCGGGTCCCGCATTGTAGGCGGCGAACGCAAAGAAGACCTTGTTCAGATCGTCCATGGATTCTTTCGCGTAGTAGCGATCGACCATAGTACGAATGAATTTCACGCCTGCATGAATGTTGGCCTCGAGCTGCGTGATGTCGCCGACGTTGAGTTCCTTTCCGGTGTCCGGCATCACCTGCATGACACCGATCGCGCCCACCCGGCTGTGGGCGCTCTGATCGAGGCGCGACTCCTGATAGCCCTGCGCCGCCATCAGCATCCAGTCCATGTTGTATCGCGCGCCGTACTTCCGGAACAGTGCAACGAGCGCGGTGAACCGCTTGCGCGCCGCCTCGGCCGACGCCCCTTTCACGTACTGCGTGTTCAACAGGTAACGCCGGAAGATCATGCGTGCATGGAGCGAGTCCCGGCCGCTGCCGGCGAGAAACGCATTCAGCGATTCCTTCAGCTTCGGACTGTCCTTGCGAATCGCCCACGCGATGTCACCGTCGGTGCGCAGCGTCACCGTTGGAAACAGTTTCAACTTGGGAAAGACGCGCTGCCAGAACCACGCCTTGTGATTGTCCACGACGAGCAGGTCGACCAGCCCGGCGTTGGCCATCTCCAGCAGATCCTCGTCCTCCAGTTCTTCGGGCGCAGGCGTGAGCGTGACCGGGGGTTTCCCTTCACTCGCCAGCTTTTCATTGAGCTTCACGAGGCTCTCGTAGTAGCTGCTCGACTTCCGCACGAACACGTCTTTGCCCGAAAGGTCGTCGACGGTTGTGACGTCCGGGCCGCCCGGTCGCGCGACGACGATCTCTTCGACATCACCGATCCATGGATCGGTGAAATCGACGATCGCCTTCCGTTCCGGAATGATCGTAAGGTTGCCCATCACGATGTCGCCTTTGCCTTCGAGGAGCGACGGCAGCAGTTCGTCGCGGGAGAGCGGGATGAACTGGACGCGAATCGACAGGCGAGCCGATCCGAGCGTCTTGTTGAGATGTTCTTCGAGCAGTTTCCCCTGGTCGTAGGCCGTACCGCGCGGTGTACCAGCGTCGACGAAGTACAGCGTTCGGCTGTAGGCGGTGAGTACGCGCACCGTGCGCCGTTCCACCATGCCATCGAGATCGCCAGTCCAGGGTTTCTTGATTTCAGCGAGTGAAAGCCCGAGACGCCCTTTTTCGGTCGGCGCCTGCGCGTAAAGAGCAGTCGCCAGACACGCCCACACTACAGTCGCAATCAGCGGTCGCATGGCATCTCACGGGCAACATCTGGTCGCGATCAGAAGTGGCCGCGGCGGCTTCGTGCAATATTGAGTCCACCACGGCCGGGCGGGCCCACTGCGGCCGCATGGTTTGTAGCTACAGCGAGTTGCCGGTTTAATATCGCGAGCGAAGTCCGGCGGCGCGCAATGCGGAACTGCGAGATGCCGTGGCGACTCGTCGTATCAGGGCGTCGGCGAAGGGGAACGTCATGCTCTCGTCGAGCTGATGAACGATCCGGCGAAACCATGGCGTACACTCGGCGTGGCGTGCGTATACGAGCTGCGCACCTGTGCGGCGAGTGTCGAACGAACGAAGCGGACCCAGCTTGCGGAGAGCGACCAATGTTGGCGATGACGAAAACGAAACGACTCCTGATTGTTGTTTCGTGCGTGGCCGTGGCGGCTGTGGCGTTGAGCGTTCATGAGGGGTGGGTGCCGCTGCTGGCGCAGACCTCGCCAAAGGCGCATTGGGAACCGTACAAGGCTCGAAACCCGAAGCCGTCCGTCGATCAGAAGCTCACGGATCCAGCGCTGACAGGAGCGATCGACCTTCACGCGCACTTCGGACCCGACAGCTACGCCAGGCAGTGGGATGCGTTCGAGGTGGTGAAGCTCGCCAAGGAGCGCGGCATGCGCGGCGTCGTCCTCAAGAACCATTGGACGGAGTCGGCAGGCCTGGCCTGGCTGATTCGCAAGTACGGGACCCAGGGGATCGAGGTCTTCGGCAGCGTCACGCTCGACACGCCCGTCGGTGGGGTAAATCCCATGGCGGTTCGCTACATGGCCGACGTGGAAGGGACCTGGGGCCGAATCGTGTGGATGCCGACACACGACTCCGAGCACGAGGTCGACTACAACAAGGAGACGCGAGCGAAGGCGATCGTGTCGCGCAACGGCAAGCTGATTCCAGAAGTCTTCGAAGTGCTCGATCTGATCAAGGAGCGCAATCTCACGTTGGCCACCGGCCACGTGACGCCCGAGGAGGCGCTCATGATCATCACGGAGGCCAAGAGGCGCGGTGTCACAAAAATCATCGTGACCCACCCACTGCTCGGCGAGCAGTTCACGTACATGTCCCTGCCGCAGCTGCAGGAAGCCGTGAAGCTCGGTGGCGCCATCGAGATCACCGCCGGCACGGTCAGCCGAGACGGACCGGCCAAGACCCGCGCCATTGAAGTGATCAAGACGCTGGGCACGCAGAACGTGTTCGTGTCGAGCGACAGCGGGCTGGTCGGCACTCCTAATCATCCCGATGCCCTGGCCGTGGCCGCGAAGTCGCTGCGCGCCGCCGGGTTCAGCGAACAGGATTTGAACAAGATGTTCAAAGAGACGCCGGCCCGCCTGGTCGGTCTCTAGGATTTACCATGCCTCTTTTCATCGTGCGGCACCAGCACCCGGCCGACGGCTGTCCCGCGCAGGATCCATTCCTCGGTGCAAGCCTTCTCAATCACCTGAGTCGCCCGAACGTCAGGAAGTTCGGATTGCAGATCCAGGGCGAAGCCGTCGTGCAGGGCGAGCACACCATGTACATGATCGTCGAAGCCGCGGACGAGAGTCGCCTTCGCGAGTTCATGCAACCGTTCCAGCAGGCTGGCACGCTCGACATCTACCCGGCGTCGACGTGTGTCCGGACAGTCGCGAGCGGTGGTTGCGGGGCGCCCCTGCCGGCGAGCGCAGAAGTGCCGACGCTCGATCCCGAAGAGGCCTGCCAGCAGGCGATCGACGCCGGCATGGTCGTGCACCGGGCACACCCTCTCAACTGCGAGACGTCTCTCGCCGCGCTCCTTGGCGGCGTTGTCATGCCGAACGCGCGCTTCTACATGCGCAACAACTTCCGGATGCCCGCCCTCGACGCGGAGTCATTCCGGCTGGCGATCGGAGGCCTCGTCGAGCGGCCACAGAGTTTCACGGTTCGCGATCTTCAGAACATGCGATCGAAGACGCAGGTGGTCACGCTCGAGTGCGCCGGCAACGGACGCGCGCTGTTCGATCGGCCTACCGATGGGGAGAAATGGGGCCTCGGCGCCGTCAGCACGGCGGAGTGGACCGGTGTGCCGCTTGTCGAGATCCTGGACCGCGCCGGCGTGCGGCAGGATGCGAAGGACGTGCTGTTTCGCGGCGCCGATGGCGGTGCCGTCGACGGCCTGCCGGAATCCATTCGCTTTGAGCGCAGCCTGCGGGTCGATGACGCCCGCGACAGCGATGTGCTGCTCGCCTACGCGATGAACGGCGAGCCCTTGCCTGTTGAACATGGATATCCACTGCGTCTCATCGTTCCACGCTGGTACGCGGTCGCGTCGGTGAAGTGGTTGACCGAAATTGAACTCATCGATCGCGCCTTCACGGGACATTACCAGGGCGACAAGTACCGGTATGTGTGGGAGCGCGAAGGTGGAACCGTCAGCGAGCCGGTGACGTTGCAACGGGTCCGCGCGCTGATCACCGAACCATTGCCCCACGCCGACGTGCGCTCCGGTGAATTGGTGATCCGCGGCGTCGCATGGTCCGGCGCGGCGCCGATTGCGCGTATCGACGTGAGCGTCAACGGGGGCGATTGGCAGGAAGCGCGCCTCGTGAGCGACCGCAATCGTTACAGCTGGCAGTGGTGGGAGTTGCTTACGCGCGTCGAGCGCTCGGGTGACCTCAAGCTTCGCGCGCGTGCGACCGATCTGGCCGGTCGTACTCAACCCGATCGCGCCGAGTGGAACCGCCTCGGATACGGCAACAACTCGATCCAGGAGGTCCCGATTCGCGTGTCGTGAATCATGGACCTTTACTCGGTTCATGGCGCCAGATGGTCTTTCGTGTCGCAGTGGGGAGAAGGATCATCAGCGAATTTCACGACGACGACCGAGACGCAGCGGCCGCCGTCCTGGAGCGTGCGGCCACAATCGCCTGCTTCAGTTCCGCCTCGCACGCCGCGAGTTGTTTCTCGGCTTCGACCCGGTGCCTTTTCCCTTCAGCGGCAATGCGCACCGCATCATCGATCGTTGCGATGAGCGCATCGTTGGCCTGCTTCAGCGCCGCGATGTCGACAATGCCGCGCTCCACCTGGGCGCGTATCGTCTGTGTCGACGTACGTAACGTCTCGGCGTTGGCGGTCAGCAGCTCGTTGGTCAAATCGGTCGCTCTCTTCAGCGTCTCGCCGGCGTCGGCCGAACGTGCAACGGTGACCGCAATCGCGAATTGTTGCCGCCACAGCGGAACCGTGTTCGCTATCGTCGACTCGATTTTTGCAACCAGAGCCGAATCGTTCTGCTGCACGATCCGGATCGAGGGCAGGCTCTGCATCGTGACCTGTCTCGTCAGCTTGAGATCATGTACGCGGCGCTCGAGATCGGCGCGTTTGGCACGCAGATCGGCTAGCCGCTGCGCCTTCACCATGTCTTTGCTCGATTCGGCCTCGCGCGCGAGCGTGGGCAACTCCTGCGTGTCGAGGCGGCGCAGACGCTCATCGCCGGCGGCGATGTAGATCTCGAGGCGACGGAAGTAGTCGACAGTGCGCTCGTACAATCGGTCCAGCATGCCGATGTCCTTCATCAGCGTGCTCGTGTGTGCGTCGAGGCGGTTGCTGATGGCATCGATCTGCGAGCGGACCTGCTCGTACTGCTGCAACACTTTTGCAAGCGGCCGGGCGCGGCCGAGCAGCCGCGACATCACACCCGACTTCCGGTTCGGATCGAGCTCCTGCGCAGAGAATCCCCGCAGGGTGGAGACCATCTCGTTCAAGGTCTGGCCGGCAGCGCCGGTATCCTTGTTTCGGACGCCCTCCAGCATCTCGTCGGCCACAGACGTGACCTCTTCCTGTGCGTTGGTGCCAAAGAACAGGACGGTCTTGCTGTCGTTGATGTCGAGTTCGGAGAGGACGCGATCGATTTCCGCCCGGTGCTCGGGCGGCGCCGTGTCGTACGATTGGATCTCCTTCGCCGGCAGCTGAGGAGCAGCTGCGGGTGCGCGGGGTTCCGGTGCGGTCGTCGTATTCGAGTCGCTCATATTCGTTTCTCCACGTAGTCGCTGACGCCTTGCTGCTTGAGGCGCGCACTCAGCACTTCCATCTCGACGTCGAGCGACACGACATCGGTCTCGAGGAGCTTGCGCTGCTGCTGGGAGAATGTTTGCTCCATGTCGAGAAGCAGCTTTCGGAAGTTCTCCTCGAGCGGACGGCTCCTGATGCCCGAGTGGGTGCGGGCGTATTCCGCGGTGACGCGCTCGGTGCTGTCGAGAAACAGGTTGAGAAAGCGTCGTGCCCGGCTGGCCTTGCCCGGGTCGCGCGCGATTTCGGCGAGGATATCGCGGCCGGCCGCGGTGATTCGCGCGAGGCGGCTGCGAAATTCGGGGACCGCAATCGCGTTCGCCGCGGCATCGATACGTCGCAGGCGCAGATGGGCCTGCTCCAGCTGATCGGCGATGCTGGCGACGTCCAGGCCATCCACCGGTGTGACGGTCACACGACGCACGCGCATATCCAACCCGTAGAAACAGAGGTGGCCGACGCCGCCAAGAGCGGCGAACGTCGCCGCACCAACCACGCTGTGGTTCGCGGTAAGAGCCGCTAGTGCCGCACCGCCGGCCGTGAGTAGGGCGCCCATGAACTTGCGAGGGATGCGATCGAGGTCGATTCGTTCGCCGAGGACGTAACCCATCTCGCTGGCCAAACCGCGCCACGTCAAGACCCCGGCCATCCAGAAAGATGCAAGAGCGCTTGCCGCCAGCGTGAGCCGCTCGATATCGTCGGCAATGAGTGCACCGGCAATGACGATCATCAGGGGCAGCGGTAGGAGGAACAGTGCAGCGGACGTGGCCATTGTCAGGCGCGCTCGGAGCCTCGCCAGCGATGCTTTCGCGGCCGCCACAGCGCCAACACGAACGTTCACAGCGCCAACACGTCTGGGGTCACCGATCATGCTGGAACGACTCGGGGCTCAGCTGCTGCGGCGTATTCTTCGATGATCCCCCCTGGAATACGGCCTGACAACTCGAGGCAGAGATGGCGAACGTCAGGAGCAACAACCCGAATAGTCGAACGAGGAACCTGGCCATCGCATCAGTAATGGCGAATGCTGGGCGGTAGGCATATGCGCGCCGCCCCTGTAAGGAGGAACGAAATTCCGGCCTATACAGTTCCACCTCATGTGTGATGGAGCCACTCGAGTCGAAGCGGCAAAGCCATCATCAGAGCGCCGGTCGCCTACACTGCAGTGCGGTGAGGCTGGCGCGGCATGTCGTGAGATCGGCGCGTGAAGCCTGCTCCCGCCTTGCGGCCGGGATTACGACGCGCCCAGCCGGGCACGAACTCGCGGCGTGTGCTCTTCTGGCGAGGCTCGCGCGGCTGCATCAGGTGCGCTCGTGTGTCGCTCACCTCGAAGCCCTCGACCACCGCGTGCTCGAGCCGGGCAGACAGCAACTTCTGGATGTCGTGCAGCAACGGAGTCTCGTCGGCGGTCACGAGTGAGATCGCGTTCCCGGGCACACCCGCGCGGCCCGTGCGTCCGACACGATGGACGTAGTCTTCCGCAACGAGCGGCAGGTCGTAGTTGACGACAAGCGGAAGCTGAACGACGTCGAGACCTCGTGCGGCAATGTCGGTGGCCACGAGCACCCGGACACGGCCCGCTTTGAAGTCGGCGAGGCAACGGGTGCGCTGCGACTGGCTCTTCCTCCCGTGGATCACCGCCGTCTTCACGTTCGTGCGTTCGAGCAGATCCCCGATCCGATCGGCGCCGTGCTTGGTCTTGCAGAAGACGAGCGCCTGGCTTCCCGGCGTCTGGGTCAGCACGTGGACGAGCAGCGCGCGTTTCCGCGAGTGATCGACAGGGTGAATGCGATGCCTGATCGTTGGCGCGACCGCCTGTTCGTTCGAGACGTCGACACGCGTCGGCTCGCGCGTGAAGTCCGCGGCGAGATGTGCGACGGCGTCGGACAGCGTTGCCGAAAACAACAGCGTCTGACGTGTGGCCGGCAGCGCCGGCAGCACACGGCGAAGCGCCGGCATGAATCCCATGTCGAGCATGCGATCGGCTTCGTCGAGGACCAGCATCTCGATGGCCGACAGGTCCACCGTCCGGCGCTGGAGGTGGTCGATGAGCCGGCCCGGCGTGGCCACGACGATGTCGACGCCGTTGCGCAAGGCCTTGATCTGGGGCGCCATCCCCACGCCGCCAAAGATCGGCGTCACGCGAAGACGCACGGCCGCTCCATAGTTGGCGAGCGCACGTTGCACTTGCGTGGCCAGCTCGCGCGTCGGCACGAGCACGAGTCCGAGCGGAGCGCGCGACTTCGCGCCGCGCTGTCGCAGGAGCAGGCGTTCGATCATGGGAAGCGCAAATGCTGCGGTCTTGCCCGTTCCAGTCTGCGCGCGTGCCAGCAGATCTGCCCCGGTCAGGATGATGGGAATCGAGGCCGATTGGACAGGCGTCGGTTGCGTGTAGCCCATCTTCGCGAGGGGTGTACACAGAGAGGGCGTGAGCCCGAGTTTCGTAAACGGCATGCTTGCTCCTGAATTGCCGCGAGCGTGTGCGCTCGAAGCCTGACGATCACCGCGCGGGACGCGTCATGCGTCCGCTTTGCGGACGGAGCACATGCTCCGCGCGGATTTCGATTCGTGGCTAAGGACTTGAGGAGGAGCGGGCTTATGAGGGCCCGAATCGCCTACAGGAAGCAGAGCGCGAGGAGATCCGACCCTTGTATGGTAACACACCGTTCTTGCAACGTCGTCATGATGGCGTGAATTCACGCTATGCCGGCGCTGGCACCGGCGCTGGCGCGCTCGATGCATCAAGACCGGCGGCATGAAATTGTTCACCTGCGCCAACTGCGGCCAAGTTCTATTCTTCGAAAATACTCTCTGTGAGCGATGCGGGCATCGCCTCGCCTATCTCCCTGAATCGAACGTACTGAGCGCCCTTGATCCGCCGCCGGATCAAGCTAACGCAATCCCGACGGAACAGACCGAATTCACGGCGCTCGCTCCGGAGGCTGGGAGCGATCGCTACAGGCTCTGCGCAAACTATGTTCGCCACGATGTGTGCAACTGGGCGGTCCCGATCGACAGTGAGAGCCCATTCTGTCTCTCGTGTGCGCTCAACGACGTGATCCCCGATATCGACGCTCCGGAGGCGAAGCTGGCATGGGCACGTCTCGAAGCGGCCAAACGGCGGCTCCTCTACAGCCTGCTGGCATTTGGTCTTCCAATCGAACCGCGATCGGCCGGCGAGGAGCATGGGCTGGCGTTTTCCTTCAAGAGCAGCTCGGCAACAGAGGCCGTTTTCACCGGCCACAACGAGGGGCTCATCACGATCAATATCGCCGAGGCCGACGATCCATTTCGCGAGAAGACGCGCCAGGAACTGGGTGAGCCCTACCGTACGCTCCTCGGCCATTTCCGCCACGAGATTGGCCACTACTACTGGGACAGGCTGATCAAGAATCAGCGCTCCATAGAGCCATTTCGAACGCTGTTCGGTGACGAGACCGCCGACTATGCCGAGGCGCAGAAACAGCACTACGAGACAGGACCTCCGGCGGAGTGGGCGCAGCGCTTCGTCAGCGCCTATGCGTCGATGCATCCCTGGGAAGACTGGGCCGAAACCTTCGCGCACTACCTTCACATCGTCGATACGCTGGAAACCGCTCGCACCTACGGTCTGGCGCTCAAGCCCAGAGCCGCGTCAGGCGCTCCGCTTCCCGACCTGACGGCGAGGCGACTGCACTTCGACGATTTCGACGACTTGATCAGTGCGTGGTTCCCACTCACGAACGCGCTGAACAGCCTCAATCGAAGCATGGGGCTCGCCGACTTGTATCCCTTCATCCTCTCCGAGCCGGCCATCGCGAAGCTTCGCTTCGTGCACGACATCATCGAAAATGCCGGTGCGGAGCAGCTGAAGCATGGAATGACGACAACAATGTCGCCAAATCGATGATGTCTTTCACTTTTGTGGAGTAGTCAGAGAGCGGATCGAGATCAAGAATACGGGTTAGTACTGCGATGACCTTCGCTCACTACGACCCGGAAGATTTTTTCGACGAGATGTTCGCCAGGGCGGGAGCGCCGCGTCTGGCCGCGCACGCGCTCACACAAGTGATCGATGCGCTGCCGCCCGGCGAGATTGAGCGCCGGCAGCGATCCGCAGAGCGGGCGTTGCTCGCCATGGGAATCACGTTCAACGTCTACGGCGATGACGAGGGGACTGAACGCATCTTTCCCTTCGACTTGATCCCGCGCATCGTCGGGGCGGCCGAGTGGCGGACGATCGAGCGTGGCCTCAAGCAACGCATCCACGCGCTGAACCTGTTCATCAACGACATCTACCACGATCGACAGATCCTGAAAGACGGCGTGATTCCCGTGTACGTGCTGGAGACTGCCAAGTCGTTGCGGGCTCCGTGCGCCGGGCTGAATCCACCGCGCGGCATCTGGTGCCATGTCACCGGAACCGATCTGGTTCGCCATTCCGACGGCCAGGTGTACGTGCTCGAGGACAACCTCCGCTGTCCATCGGGCGTCTCGTACGTCCTTCAGAACCGGAATGTGATGAAGCGGACCTTCCCGAAGGTCTTCGCGGCCTCGCGCATTCGGCCTGTGGATGATTATCCGAGCCATCTCCGCGCGACGCTCGAGTATCTCGCACCCGACGGCATCGAGTCTCCACGCGTCGTGGTGTTGACCCCCGGTCCGTACAACTCCGCTTACTTCGAGCACTCGTTCCTGGCGCTGCAAATGGGCGTCGAGCTCGTCGAGGGCCGCGACCTCGTCGCCTCTGACGGTTTCGTGTGGATGCGGACCACGAAGGGCTTCGAGCGTGTCGACGTGATCTACCGGCGCGTGGACGACGACTTCCTGGACCCGACAGTGTTCAGAGCTGACTCGATGCTCGGTGTTCCCGGGTTGATGGAGGTTTACATGGCCGGACGGGTGGCGCTGGCCAACGCACCCGGCACCGGGGTGGCCGACGACAAGGTCATCTACGCATACGTGCCCAAGATCGTGAAGTACTACCTGAACGAAGACATCATCCTGCCAAACGTCCCGACCTATATCTGCGCGGAGGATCGCGATCGCAAATACGTGCTGGAGAACATCGCGTCGCTGGTGGTCAAGGCGGCCAACGAGTCGGGTGGCTACGGCATGCTCGTGGGGCCGCACTCTTCAACGAGCGAGCAGGCCGCGTTCGCAGCGAAGATCGAAGAGAACCCAAGAAATTACATTGCGCAGCCCACGCTCTCGTTGTCGCGAGTCCCGACGATTGTCGACGGATCGTTCGAGGGCCGTCACGTCGATCTCCGTCCCTACATCCTGTACGGCAAGGACATCTTCGTGCTGCCCGGAGGCCTGACTCGGGTGGCACTGAAGAAGGGATCGTTGGTCGTCAATTCATCCCAGGGTGGCGGGAGCAAGGACACCTGGGTGCTTGCTGGTGATCCACGCGTCGAGACCGATCGTCCCGAGGTCGATGCCGTGATGACGCCGGCCCTTCGAGGGTAGCCGCCATGTTGAGCCGCGTTGCCGATTCTATCTACTGGATGAGCCGCTACATCGAGCGGGCGGAGAACGTCGCGCGATTCGTGGACGTCAATCTCAACCTGATGCTCGACTTCCCTGGCAGCTCCGACCAGCAGTGGCAGCCGCTCGTAGATATCACCGGCGACACCGAGCAGTTCGCCGAGCGTTACGGCGAGGCCTGCCAGAACTCGGTCATCCAGTTCCTCACGTTCGACACGAAGAACCCTAACTCGATTCTGTCCTGCGTCCGCGCAGCGCGTGAGAGCGCTCGCTCGGTGCGCGAGATCATCTCATCAGCGATGTGGGAGCATCTCAACGGGTCGTACCTGATGCTGACCGCCGCGGCCGGTGATGACGGCGAGGCCAGCGACCCGCACGAGCTGTTCGCTTCGGTGAAGACGGCCAGCCAGGCCTTCACGGGCATCACCGACACGACGATGACGCACAACGAGGGCTGGCATTTCTGCCGGCTGGGCCGACAACTCGAGCGGGCTGACAAGACCTCGCGGATCCTCGACGTCAAATACTTTCTCCTGCTGCCGAAGGTAGACGACGTGGGCACGACGGTGGACGACGTGCAATGGGCGGCGGTGCTGCGATCGGCGAGTGCCTTCGAGATGTATCACAAGCGCCACGGCCGCATCTCGCCCACCCGCATCGTCGAGTTCCTGCTCCTCGACCACGACTTCCCGCGCGCCATCCATCACTCGCTGAAGGCGGCACGAGAGTCAGTGCATGCGATCACCGGGACGCCGACCGCGATGTTCCGCGGACCGGTCGAGCAATTGCTCGGCCTTCTCTGCTCGGAGCTGGCGTACGCGCAGGTCGATGAGATCATCGCCGGGGGTCTGCACGAGTACCTGGACGCATTGCAGACAAAGATGAACCAGGTGGGCACCCATATTTACGACACCTTCTTCTCTGGCCGCGGCGCTGTGCCCAAGCGGCAGTCTCAGCGTCGTGGCGACGTCGTCCGCACACGCTAACAGGACCTCATGCCGATTCACGTCGCACTGTCGCATTCGACCCGCTATCGCTACGACCGGCCGGTGTCGCTGTCGCCCCACATCGTTCGTCTTCGCCCGGCACCTCATTGCCGGACGCCCGTTCTCAGTTACTCGCTGAAAGTGGAGCCGCGTACGCAGTTCCTCAACTGGCAACAGGATCCGCACGGCAACTACCTGGCACGAGTCGTCTTCCCGGAGAAGACGCGCGAGCTGACGGTGGACGTCGATCTGGTTGCCGAGTTGTCGGTCATCAACCCGTTCGACTTCTTCCTCGAAGCCTCGGCAGAGACTTACCCGTTCGAGTACGAGCCGTGGCTCGCGAAGGACCTCGCCCCGTTCCGCGAACCCGCGCCTGTCGGCCCAAAACTGTGCGATCTGTTGAAGGGCGTCGATCGCCGCCCGCGACGAACGGTGGAATTCCTGGTTGATCTGAACCAGCAACTGTCGAAGGACATCAAGTACGTCATTCGACTCGAGCCCGGAGTGCAGGCACCCGAAGAGACGCTGACGCTTCGCAGCGGCTCGTGCCGCGACACGGGCTGGCTGCTCGTGCAGATCCTCCGTCACCTGGGGCTCGCCGCACGTTTCGTGTCGGGCTATCTGATTCAACTCGTCGCAGACGTGAAGTCCCTCGATGGTCCGTCCGGCGCAGCGGCCGATTTCACCGACCTGCATGCCTGGGCAGAGGTGTATCTGCCCGGAGCGGGATGGGTCGGCCTCGATCCAACGTCTGGGTTGCTGGCCGGTGAGGGCCATCTCCCACTGGCTGCCACACCTGAGCCGTTCAGTGCGGCACCGATTGCCGGCAGCGTGGATGAGTGCGAGTCCGTGCTCGAGCACGAGATGCGCGTGCGCCGAATCCACGAGTCGCCTCGTGTCACGAAGCCGTTCACCGAGGAGCAGTGGCGTGAGATCGATGCTCTCGGCCATCGCGTAGATGCGGCGCTTGCCTCTGGCGACGTCAGGCTGACGATGGGAGGGGAGCCGACCTTCGTTTCGATTGACGATATGGAAGGCGATGAGTGGAACACGACGGCTCTGGGCACGAGGAAACGGGAGCTGGCAGGTACGCTGCTTCGCCGATTGAAACAGCGATTCGCGGCGGGCGGTTTGTTGCACTACGGACAGGGAAAGTGGTACCCGGGCGAATCACTTCCACGGTGGGCCCTGGGCTGCTGGTGGCGTCCTGACGGCGAGGCCATCTGGCACGACGATCATCTCATCGCAGATGAGACGGTTGACCACGGCCATCGGGATGCGGAGGCAAAGCGTTTCATCACCGCGCTTGCCGAACGGCTCGACGTGGATGGTGAATGCATCCTCCCTGCTTACGAAGACGTTTGGTATTACCTGTGGAAAGAGCGGCGGCTTCCTACCAACGTCGATCCGTTGAAGTCGCGGCTAAAAGATCAGGAGGAACGGACGCGGCTCGCGCGCGTCTTCGAGCAGGGCCTCGGGAGTACCGTCGGGTACGTACTGCCGCTACGTCGTCACGCCTCCGGTTCCGGCGGCTCCACGCAGTGGATAAGTGGTCGCTGGTTCCTGCGCTCCGAGCAGATGTTCCTGATTCCGGGAGATTCGCCGATCGGCTACCGGTTGCCGCTGGATTCACTGCCCTGGGTGGCGCCAGACGATTATCCGCATCTGCACGAGCCGGACCTCCACGTCGATCGGCCGCCGTTGCCGCCGCGGCAGGCGTATCTGCACGGCGATCGTCTCGAAGGCGGTGCCTGGAGCGGCAGACAGGGGCGAGGCGAGCCGCGGATCATCGAGCAGATCGCGCCGCGGCTCGGCGACTCGGCGAAAGGCATTGTCCGAACGGCGATCTGTGTCGAGCCCCGTCACGGCCGATTGCACGTTTTCATGCCACCCGTAGACGCTACTGAGGACTACCTCGATCTGATCGCCGCGATTGAAGAGACGGCCGCGTCGCTCAGCCTGCCTGTGATCATCGAGGGCACCACACCGCCGCACGATCCCCGTTTGAACCACCTGTCGGTGACGCCCGATCCGGGTGTCATTGAAGTCAACCTGCACCCGGCCAAGGACTGGACCGAGCTGGTCGATCGCACGACGACGCTTTACGAAGAGGCGCGCTTATCGCGATTGGGCACAGAGAAATTCATGCTGGATGGACGTCATACCGGCACCGGTGGCGGCAACCACATCGTCGTTGGTGGCCCGACGCCGGCCGACAGTCCGTTCCTTCGGCGGCCGGGTCTGCTGCGAAGCCTGGTGAGTTACTGGCACAATCACCCGTCGCTCTCATACTTGTTCTCGGGCCTCTTCATCGGTCCGACCAGTCAGCATCCACGGGTCGACGAGGCAAGGAACGACTCGCTGCACGAGCTCGAGATTGCCAACGCACTGATCCCTGAACATGGGTTCTCTCCCTGGCTGGTCGATCGGATCTATCGCAACATCCTCATCGACGTGACGGGCAACACCCATCGAGCCGAGTTCTGCATCGACAAGCTGTACGCACCGGAGACGAGCAGCGACCGGCGAGGGCTCGTTGAACTGCGCGCGTTCGAAATGCCGCCGCATGCGCGAATGAGCCTCACGCAGCAGCTGCTCCTGCGCGCAATCATCGCGACGTTCTGGGCCGCGCCTTACGCCCGGCCTCTCGCGCGATGGGGCACCGAGCTGCACGACCGTTTCATGCTCCCGCACTTCGTGGCACAGGACTTCGACGATGTTCTGGACGACTTGCAGCGGGCCGGCTGGCCCTTGCGGTCGGAGTGGTTCGCGCCGCACCTCGAATTTCGATTCCCGCGGTACGGGTCGATCACGCGGCGCGGCGTAAATGTCGAGCTGAGACAGGCGCTGGAGCCGTGGCACGTGACCGGCGAGGAGCCCGGGGCGGGCGCCACCGCACGCTACGTGGACTCGTCGCTTGAACGCCTGCAGGTCAAAGCGAGCGGAATGACCGGGTCGCGGCATATCATGTCCTGCAACGGCCGGCGCGTGCCGCTCCATCCGACAGGACAACCGGGAGAGTACGTCGCCGGCGTGCGGTATCGGGCGTGGCAGCCTGCAAGCTGTCTGCATCCGACGATTCCCGTGCACGCACCTCTCGTCTTCGACATCGTTGACACGTGGAACGGTCGTCCGCTCGGAGGGTGCGTGTACCACGTCGCGCACCCGGGCGGACGACATTTCGAGACCTTCCCCGTCAACAGCTACGAGGCAGAAGGCCGGCGGCTGGCGCGGTTTTTCAGCATCGGTCACACCGCTGGTGCGATGCAGGTGCCCGCCGAGGATCGAAATCCCGACTTTCCTCTCACGCTCGACCTGCGTCGTCTCCCGTCACACGTCCTGACGGCAGAAGACGCGCCACGAATGGCATGAGCGCGCCAATTGCGCCCGAATTTCGCGGCCCGGCTGTCCCGTGGCGCCTGCTGGAGGACTATCGTCCCCCTGCCGGTATTTACGACGAAGTGTCGGGGCCCGGCGCGCGCCCGCATGCGCACTGCGAGACGCTGGTCCGATCGCTCGAGAGGCTGGGCCGGCACGAGTTGTCGTCGCGGTGGGAAGCCGCCAAGCGCGCGATTCGCGACAACGGCGTGACCTACAACGTCTACGGCGATCCGCAGGGTGTCGATCGGCCGTGGACGCTGGACATGATGCCGCTGCTCATCGAACCGGGAGAGTGGAACCGCATCGAAGGCGCGCTGCTGCAGCGTTCGCGGCTGCTCAACACGATCCTGGCCGACCTGTACGGCCCTCAGCGATTGCTCCGTGAAGGGTGGCTGCCTCCCTCGCTCGTGTTGGCGAACCCATCATTTCTGCGGCCGTGTCACGGCGTACGGGTGCCGAATGACGTGTACGTGCACTTGCTCGCCGTGGATCTCGCGCGATCGCCGGATGGCCAGTGGCGGGTGTTTGCCGATCGGGCGCAGGCGCCGTCCGGCGCCGGTTACGCGCTCGAGAATCGAATCGTGCTGTCGCGGAGTCTGCCTGAGGCCTTTCGCGACTGCCATGTGCAGCGACTCGGCGCGTTCTATCGCGCCCATCGCGACGGACTGACCGCGCTGGCGCCGGCCAGCCGGCGCGACCACCCGCGCGTCGTGCTGCTGACGCCGGGACCACTCAACGAAACCTACTTCGAGCACGCATATCTCGCTCGATATCTCGGGTTCACCCTCGTTGAAGGGGCGGACCTGACCGTACGCGACAGCCGTGTCTTCATCAAGACGCTCGAAGGACTGCGTCAAGTGGACGTGATCCTTCGGCGGCTCGATGACGGCTTCTGCGATCCGCTGGAGTTGCGGGCCGATTCTGCACTGGGCGTCGCGGGGCTCATGGAGGCTGTGCGTACCGGCCACGTCACGGTGGCAAACGCACTGGGGTCGGGACTGGTCGAAGCAGCCGCAGTCGCGGCGTTTCTCCCCGCATTGTGCCGCCACCTCCTCGGCGAAGAGCTGCTGCTGTCTCCCGCCCGCTCGTGGTGGTGCGGGCATCCGGACGATCTGCAGTACGTCCTCGCGCATCTCGACGAGCTCGTGATCAAGCCGTCGTTTCGGCCGGCCACGCGACAGCTGGTGTTCGGGCGCGCGCTCAGTGCCGAGCAGAAAGGCGCGCTGCGAAGTGCACTGCGCGCGCGTCCAGAGGATTACGTCGCACAGACGGAGGTCGCGCTCTCAACCGCGCCGGTATGGAACGGGCAGGGCTCCGAGCCGCGACAGCTCGTGCTGCGCGTGTATGTGGCGTCTGCCGGTGAGTCGATGGCCGTGATGCCGGGCGGACTCACCCGCGTCGGAGCTGCCAGCGATATTCCGATCGTGACGATGCAGCGTGGCGGCGGCAGCAAGGACACATGGGTCGTATCCGAAGGCCCGGTCACCGCGGTGTCACTGCTGGCGCCGACGCGGCTCAGCGTCCGGCGGGAACGCCTCGACGCCGAACTCCCGAGCCGTGTGGCGGACAATCTGTTCTGGCTCGGCCGCCACATCGAGCGGGCAGAGCAGACGGCGCGACTGCTGCGCAGTGTCGTGACGTATGTGACGCGCGAGTACATGTCCGAAGGCACACCCGAGCTCGTCGCTCTCCTGCACGTCCTGGTGGAGATGGAGATCATTCCACCGCAATTGCGGGAGCCCATGGCGCTGCCGGCGCTCGAGCATCAGTTGTCGCTGCTCTTCAAGATTGATACGTTTCCCGGCGTGTTACGTACGAACCTCGGCGAAGTGCGCCGGATTGCCTCCACCGTCCGCGATCGGCTTTCGCTCGACACGTGGCGCATCCTCAATCAGCTGCAACAGGATTTCCATCTCCGGCACGGGCGCATCCAGCTGGATGACGTGCTCGTGCACTTGAACCGGATGATCACGGACCTGGCGGCGTTCAGCGGGATGGAGATGGAGAGCATGACGCGCGGCCACGGGTGGCTGTTCCTCGACATCGGCCGCCGCCTCGAGCGATCGCTCGCGGCGACGCGGCTCGTGCGGAGCGCCCTCGGCGCCCACCCGACGCACATTGCGATGCTCGAACCCATGCTCGAAGTCGCCGACAGCTCGATGACCTACCGTCGGCGCTACTTTGCAGAGGCGCAACTGGCACCGGTGCTGGATCTCGTGCTGGCCGACGTCACCAACCCGCGCGCGCTGGCCTTTCAGCTCGCAGCCATGGCCGCTCTCGTGGCACAACTCCCGCGGCATGAGAAGGCGCCGTCGCCAACGCGCGAAGAACGAACCATCGTGCACGCCATCGACGCACTTGGGTCTGCCGACTTCGACGCCCTCAGCCAGCCGGGCGCCGACGAGGCGTTCGATCGGCTCACCGATCTGCTCGACCTCCTCGAGGCGGACTTGCGCGGCGTGTCCGACACCATCACCCTTCACTACTTCAGCCATGCAGAACAGCGTGTCAGCTGAGGCCACGGTGACCTACGAGGTCGTGCACACGACCCGTTACACCTACAGCGAAGCCGTCTCGGTGTCGCATCACGTTGCCCGCGTGAAACCGCGTGTCCACGAAGGGCAGGAGTGTCTGCGACACGAGCTGCAGATCGAGCCTGTGCCGGCCGTCGTGCGCTCGCATCAGGATTACTTCGGCAACGCTGTCACCTTCTTCATCGTCGAGGGCGCTCACAAGGCGCTGACCGTACGCGCGATGAGTACGGTCAAGGTTCGCAGGCGAAGCCTGCCATCCTTTGTGCACACGCCGCCGTGGGAGGAGGCGTGCGATTATGACGCCCTGCCGCTCGACGCGATTGATTGTCTGTTCGACTCGGAGTCGATTGCCGTACACGACACCATCGCCGGCTACGCGCATCCATCATTTCCGCCGGAGCGACCACTGCTCGAGGCAGTCGCGGATTTGATCCACCGTATTCATGCCGACTTCACCTTCGACCCGCAGGCGACGACCGTGGCCACGTCGCTGAGGGATGTCGTCTCGATGCGACGCGGCGTCTGCCAGGACTTCGCGCGGCTGGGCATCGCATGCCTGCGTTCGCAGGGTCTTGCCGCGCGCTATGTCAGCGGTTACCTGGAGACGGTGCCGCCGCCGGGGGAGCCGCGTCTGGCCGGAGTCGATGCGTCGCACGCGTGGCTTGCCATTTACTGTCCAGGACTCGGCTGGGTGGACGTCGACCCCACCAACAACATGTTCCCCTCGACCACGCACGTCACGCTGGCGTGGGGGCGCGACTACGCCGATGTGAGCCCGGTCCGCGGCGTGATCCTCGGCGGCCGACAGCATTCGCTGCAGGTCAGCGTCGACGTACTGCGGGCCTGAGGCCTACAACAACTCGGCAAAGAACTCGTTGACCATGCGGCGATCGGGATCGATCGTCTGCAGCCACTCGCCGAGCGTCTTCCACCGATTGCCGTACGCGGCAACGACGTGCTCCTTCTTCACGAACGGGCTTTGATTGAGCAACGGGATCCCGCCGCGCTGATGCGCCCACTCGTTGAAGGCTCTCAGGAACGTCGGCCAGGCATCAGGCTCGCGTTCGCTCGGGGCGTGAATTGGATCGAGCGAGATGATGTCGCCGTCCCAGGTGTATGACAGCAGCGAACTGCGGTCCCTGCGAATGAAGTACGACCCGAGCGGCATATTGCAGCGAAACTTGGTCTGCTTGTAGTAGTCGGCGGCCCACTTCACATAGTCCTTGAGATTGGTGACGTAGTCGGCGCGCGGAAACGCCCAGAACGTGAAGGCGTAGCGTGCCGATTGCGGTGTCTTCGAGTAGTTGATCGTCTTGTCTGGCGCCTCGAGCGTGAAGCCGCCGCCGGCGCTGAGCACCCGGTAGAACGCGAGCTCGACTCCCGACCACAAATTCTCTTTGATCTTGCCAATGCCGGTCTCGGAAAGGCGGTCACGGATGCCACGGCCGGTGTAGGCCGCCAGGAAGTTCCAGCCGAACTCACGTGCGTCCCCCAGGAACTCGTGCTTCAGCTTCTTCGCCTTGTTGCGCGACTGAATCACGATGTGGTCGCCCACCGTCCACATGACGATGCTCTGATTCTCCGAGATCGCCTTCTTGATGATCGAGTCCTTGAGATCGTCGACGTCCCGGACGTCGTAGTTGAAGCTGATGATCTCGATCGGCTTCAGCTTGAACGTCATCTCGTACACGATGCCGGCGAGACCGTAGCTGGCCCTGATATAGGGAAGGAGCTCGGGGTTCTTCGTCTCGGAGGCTTCCATCAACTCGCCCGACGGACTCACCCATTTGATCCCGGTCACGTACGAATTCACCTGACCGAGCTCCACGCCATCGAGGGCGTCTTTCGTCTGACAGCATGCCGCCGAGCCCAGCGTGAGGTTGCCGATCTCGATATTCAGCATGAACTGCAGGCCCTTCTTGCGAAGCGCGGCGGCAGCGTCCACGAGCTGAACGCCGGCCTGAGCGGTGAGCGTCTTCTTGGCTTCGTCGATCTTCACGATCCTGGTGAAGCCGTCCATGCTGACGATCGTGCCGGTCGATGCTGCGCACGGCGTGAGCGAATGATTGCTGCCCATCGCGCGCACGGGACTGGGATACGTCTGCCGGTCGCGGAGAATCGCCTGCAATTCCTGAACGTTTTTCGGATGCACGTATTGTTGCGGGGTGGTGACGATTCCGCCGTCGTAGCTGGTGATAGTCGTGCTCAAGAGCGCCTCCGTGCGAAAAAGGCATGGGGAATCCACGTTGAAGCCGTGGGGAATGCAGCCTCATTCTGAACGAAGCGCAGCGAAGGGCCAAGCCCACATTTCGGCGGCGCCGTGCGCCCGCTTTTACCTCACGCAGGTGCGATGCGAGAATTCCCACCAGGCGTCAGGCCAACCGTGCTCACGCACGCGGGCCGAAGCGCCACTGCTGCCATGCGGATCTTTCAACATCAATCTCTCATCGTCACCATATTGCTCGTCGCGATATCGGCGCAGGCGCAGGATGTGCCCACGCCCGCGGCCGCGATGTCGTTCTTCGTGACCAGCACCGGTCGCGGCATCGGCGCCAACCTCGGAGGGCTTGCGGGAGCAGATGCGCTCTGCCGCCAGCGCGCGACGGCTGTGGGACGTGGTGATCGACTGTGGCGCGCCTATCTCAGCGCGCCACCATCGCCGGATGTGCCGGCGGTCAACGCGCGCGACCGGATCGGCCGCGGGCCATGGGTCAACGCGCGAGGGGTTCAGATTGCCGCAAGCGTTGAACAACTCCACAGCGAGGCGGTGAATCTCACGATTGAGACCGCGCTGACGGAGAAGGGAGGCATCGTGGCGCCGCAGAGGCACGACATCCTCACCGGCAGTAATCCCGATGGCACCCTGGTCACGAGTGGTGATGCCACCTGCAGCGGATGGACAAGCCATGGAGAGGGCATGGCGATGGTGGGGCATCACAACCGCTATGGAGGGGGCCGAGGCGATTCCTGGAATTCCGCCCATCTCTCTCGCGGCTGCTCGCAGACTGCGTTGCGCGCGTCGCTTGGCGACGGACTTCTCTACTGCTTCGCCGCAGATTAGGGCGGCACTCGCACCGGGAGTCGTGATTGAATCAACAGTTCGAATGAGCAGATGTCCGTAGCAGAAACGCGTCGCATCGCCGTGATCGGTGCCGGCATCGGCGGCTTGACGCTCGCGATCGCGCTTCGCCGGCACGGGATCAGCGTCACCATCTACGAGCAGGCCGCCGAGTTGCGCGAGGTCGGTGCTGCCGTTGCGTTGTCAGCCAACGCGACCCGATTCTTCGAGCAGTTCGGCCTGGCTCCGCAGCTCGCGTCGCACTGGTTCGAAGTATCTCACCTGATCTTCCGCGATGGCCGGAACGGCAACATCGTCGGCAAGCATCACGTGGGCGCAACGTATCGTCAGCGCTTCGGCGCACCGTACGTCGGCATCCATCGCGCCGATCTGCAGGCAGTCCTCTCAGCAGCCGTGGGGCCGGATTCCATTCGGCTTCGCAAGCGCCTCGTGGACATCGACGATACCGGCGCCCGTGCCATCCTGCGCTTTGACGACGACAGCACGAGTGAGGCGGACCTCGTGGTGGGCGCCGACGGTGCGCGCTCGTTTGTGAGGCAGTGGGTACTCGGCTACGACGATGCGTTGTATTCAGGGTCTAGCGGGTTCCGCGGCATCGTCTCGATGGATACGGTCCCCAGGCTGCCCGACCCCACCGCGCTTCAGTACTGGATGGGGCCAGGCGGCCATCTGTTGCACTATCCCATGGGCAACAACCACATCAACTTTCTGCTGGTCGAACGCCACCCGACACCATGGCCGAAACGCGAGTGGATCATGCCCACCACTGAGGGCGAGCAGCTCCGGCACTTCGCTCAGTGGCATCCAGCGGTTGTCGAGATGATTACGGCGAAGCCAATCAGCGATCGTTGGGGTCTCTTCCATCGTCCGCCTCTCGGCCGCTGGACGAAGGGGCGGGTGACACTGATGGGAGACGCCGCGCACCAACTGGCCCCTCACCATGGGCAGGGCGCCGGCCAGTCTATCGAGGACGCGGTCGTCCTTGCCGCATGTCTCGTCGATTCACCGCGGGATGCACTGGGCGCGGCGCTCGAACGTTACGAGAGGCTGCGCCGCGGCCGCACGCGCAAGGTCCAGTACGCGTCAATCAGCGCAGCAGACGTCTTGCATCTGCCGGATGGCGACAATGCCGACCGGCGCAATGCGCGGCTCGCTTCGCTCGAGGGCGCGCTCCATCATCTCGCCTGGATTCACGAATTCGACGCGAGTCGTGACGAGCCCACTGAGCGACAAGGCGGTACCTGGCTGTGATCTTCGTGGCCTGATGTCTTCGTGACCTTCGTGGCCCAAGTCTTCGTGGCCTTCGTGCTTCAAAAATCGAACTGCGCACCTAACTTCATGTATCGCGGGTTCGCAATCCTCGTCGGCGTCAGCCACGTGCCCCCGGGCACGAACGAGTTGTTGTAGGCGAGGACCGTGTCCGCGTTCGTGAGGTTGTAGCCGTCGGCCGACATGGTGAGCCGCTTCGTGCCGAAACGCAGGACCTTGCTCAGACGCAGGTCGAAGTTGTTGCGCCGTTCGCCAAACATCGTAGCCGGCTCAATCAGGTTCACCGTGACGTTCGCGCCGCCCGAGAGAGCACGGCCGAGCGGCTGCGGTCCGGATGCGATCCACGCATTCGTGGCGACGTAGTTCGCGGCAATCTCAGGTCCGGGATTGCTTTGCCACGTCAGGCTCGTCTGCACGCCGATCTTCGGAATCAGATAGGTCGCAAGACCTGTGGCCGACGTGCGGTACGGTTCGACCACGCGGCAATATGGGTTCGTCAGGCTGGACAGCAGTCCTCCGCCCGGCACGATCGCCGTGCTCGACGTTCTCTCCGGCACCACCGCACGCACGTCGCAGGCGTCCGTCAGCCGGCGCCCGGTGCTCGTGCCCCCTTGCACCAGAAGCCCGTTCACGAAGCGCGCGTTGACCGTGACGTCCACGCCCTGCCAGTTGTTGGTCATCTCTTTCCCGGTCACGGACGCGAGCTCATGGAGGTTGCTGACCTGACCGATCTTGTTCGGGTTCAAATCATAGAGGCCGCTCACGGGATATCCTCCGCCTCCTGGTAATCGCGGATCGAGCGGAGCGGCAATGCCATACGAGGTGTAGTCGGACGCGCTCGTGAGCGAGTTGTCCACAATGGACAAGTTGCCCCACGAGTTGCGGAAGAAGCCGACGGTCAGCGCGACTCGGGGCAACAGCTCCTGCTGAACCGACAGTCCGAACGACCAGACGTCGGGGCGGGTTCCCCAACCCGTGACCATATTCGGGTCGTAGTTGGTGGTGAAGAGCTCGGTTCCGAACGACTGATTGGCCAGCGGTCCGCAATCGGGCTGCGCCGCTGGGTTCGCGAGATTGCAGCCCGGGCTGTTCGTGAAATTGAAATTCGTGGGATTCAGCCACGGCCGCGTCGACATCGTCGGAATGCGGAAGATCGGGTTCATGTCCAGCCCGAACAACGAGCTGAGACCTTCCAGATATCTGCCGGCGTTGAACTTGATCGCCGTCTTGCCGTTGCCGAACAAATCGTACGCCACACCGACACGCGGGGTGATGTCGCTCCAATCGATCCCCTGCGTGGACCCGGTGGGAAATGAGACCTGCTTCGGCATGAGGATGTAGTCCGGACCGCCGATCGGATCGGACGTGTAGTTCGTGATGCCGTTGTCCCACCGCAGACCGCCCTGCAGCGTCAACCTGTTCTTCGTCCACTGATCCTGCGCATAGAAGTTGACAGGAATGACATGGCGACCCGTACGAAGCCAGCCTGGGTAAGCCAGGTTCTCCGTAATCTGGTTCGGTATGCCGTTGTTCGTACGCACCTGGATGACAGTGCTGTCGTAGAAGTAATTCTTCGTCGGCGTGCTGAACCCGCCCTGGTAGCCGAACTTCATGTTGTGCGAGCCGGTGACATACGCCAGCGATGCACGCCATTCGCGCGTCCCCACCTGGCTGTGACTGAAACCGCCGTTCGCGAGCCCGGGATGCCGGGAGATCAGGCCGGGGATCGAGCAACTGCAACTCGGAATGTTCCCCGTCTGTTCCAGTTGCTGGATCATCAGCGGGTTGTTGACGCCGCCGATGCCGCCGATGCGTGGTCCGCCGCCCCCGCTTTGATCGTACGTTCCGAAGTAGGTTCCAATCCCCGCCTCCGCCAACAGCCTGTTGTTGATCGTGAACGTCCACGTGAGCTGCTGGATGCGCGACGGCTTGAAACTCGTCAAGCCCGTGCCCTCGGGCGTCTGCGTCGGCGTGCCGCCGCCCTCCTTGCCGATGTAGTTGTGCTGCTCCTGCCAGTAGCCCGAGAGCTTGTTGCGCCGCGACGCCTGCCAGGTGAGACGCAGGATTTCGTGCCGATCGTTGGTATCCGTGAAGGCTGGTTGGTTGAGATCGAAATCCACGGCCCACGAGTTCGGGTTGTTCGCGTTCTTGTTGACCCACATGCCGGGAACCGTGCTCTCCGACGCGACCTTGCGCACGGTCACGTAGAACCAGAGCTTGTCGCGAACGATCCGGCCGCCACCCATCGCATCCACGTCGTACAGGTAGGTCAGCTCTGACGGTGTCCTCAGGCCCTGGTCTTTGAGCGACTGCGTGAAGTTGGAGTCCTGCATCCAGCCGCGCGCCGTGTTGCCAAAGAGGGAGCCGCTGAACGTATTGGCTCCATCTCTCGGGATGATGTTGAGCGTGACCCCCATGCCCTCGGCTTCGCCGAGCCCGCCGGACGTGTTGATCACCACTTCTTGCGCGCCGGCCGTGTTCAGGAGCTGTCCGCCAGCAGCGGCCTGACCCGTAAAATCCGTGTTCAGCCCGTCAGTCTTGGTTCGTGAACCATAGGTGTTGCCGCCGTGGATGGTGCCGGCCAAGCCGCCCATGCCACCGGCGACGCCACCGGCATCACCGCCACCGACGGAGACACCTGCTTGCGTTACGTTCAGTCCGGGAATCAAGGATTGGAGCCCGGCGGCATTCCGGGAGCTGGGGATGGCGGCAATAACCTCATCGCTGAGCGTCTGTTGCACCTTGACGCTTTGCACGTCTACGACGGGTGTCTCACCGGTGACGGTGACCGTTTCCTGCAGCTCGCCGACGCTCAGATCGGCACTGACTGTGGCCACGAACGTGCCCGTGAGCTCGATGCCGTCGCGCCTGACGGTCCTGAACCCAGGCAACGAGAACGTCACTGAATACGTTCCCGGACGCAAGTCGACGATGCGGTACTGCCCCGACGCGTCAGTGTCGACCGACCGCACCTTCTCAATGAGGATCGGGCTTGCCGCCTCCACGGTGACGCCGGGTAGTACGGCACCGGACACGTCCCTGACGACGCCGGTGATAGCGCCTTGCGCGAAGGCGGCGGCTGGAAGAAGCAACAGTGACGACACGAGTACGAGTGACCGCGCGACAACTCTCGAAGGCATCCGCTTCCTCCTGGGAACGCCCCCGTCCTGATCGGCCTCATCAGCGCTCAGCCGCTGCCCGGCGCCAGGGGCGCGACCGGGTTCGGTCACACGTCAACCGACCGAATACCTCCATTTAGGTATGCGGAGTGAAAACGCGCCGTTCGGGGACAAGTGATTGTCCGAGCGGCCCGTCAATCCCCGTAGCGACATGAGGCGTCTGGACTTGCGCGACGCGTGATGGCATCTAACGCCGCGTAGTGTCGCGGTCCTCGGCCACGTGCATTTGCCCGAATCGACGGTCGGGTGCGGTTGAAGCATCAGGCGGACGCCTGTAAGATTCGCGCGAACCACCTATGCCAGACGCGAGCGCGACCTCGCCCGCAGGGCTTGCGCAGCCCGTCTTCGCCGACAATCGCCTCGATTCGTGGAAGGAGATCGCTGCGTACCTGAAGCGCGATATCCGAACGGTCCAGCGCTGGGAAAAGCTCGAGGGCTTACCGGTACGGCGGCATCAGCACCAGAAACGCGGGTCCGCCTTCGCGTATCGGGACGAGCTCGACGCGTGGTGGATAAACCGGGGACACGAAGTCGATGCTGCGCCACTGCACGCGGACGTGGCGCACGCCCCCTCGGTCGACATTCTTGCGGCCGTAGCCGAGCCGTTGCCTGCGGCCCTTCCTATACGCGCGGACCGACGCCGCGTTCTGAATGCGCTGGCCTGGATGATGGCGTGCGCGGCACTCGGCATCGCTGCACTCCCCTACATCAAACGTGCCGCGGCGGTAGCGCCACGGCCTGCCGTCGAGCGCTTCCAACTGCTCGCACCTCCGCATGAGAGCCTGACCCCGGCACGCGGCCTCGCGATGTCTCCAGACGGACAACGGGTCGCGTTTGTCGGCCACGACCGAACTGGTGTTCCGAGCCTGTGGCTTCGCGAGATTGGACAGCTCGAGGCGCAACGCCTGCCAGGCACCGAAGGCGCGTCGTGGCCCTTCTGGTCCGCCGATGGCTCGGCGCTCGGCTATTTTGCCAACGGCAAACTCAAACGGACCGATCTGGCCGGCGGCTCGCCTCGCACGATCTGTGATGCCCCGAGTGGGCGCGGGGGGAGTTGGAAGGGGGACGTCATTCTCTTTGCTCCCATCATGAGCGGCGCCATCTTTCGTGTGTCCGCGTCGGGCGGTACCCCGGAAGCTGTCACGGTACTCGACACGAACCGTCAGGAGATCGCTCACAGGTGGCCGCAGATCCTGCCAGACGGCCGGCACTTTCTCTTCTTCATTCAAAGTGAGAAAGAAGAGGTGCGCGGCAGTTACCTGGGGACGTTGGGCTCCTCGACACATGCCCTCGTCTCGAACGGTGATACGACTGCGATCTATTCGAGCGGCCAACTCGTGTCTCTGCGTGATGGCGCGCTCGTGGGTCAACGATTCGACGTCGGCAGCGGGAGGCTGAAGGGCGACGCGCTGCACATCGGCGACCGCGTGAGTTTCGACCGCACGCACGGCATCGCCAACTTCTCAGCCTCCGAATCGGGCACCCTCGTCTATCTCGCCGGGAATTGGAAGCGGAGCCAGTTGGCGTGGTACGACGAAGTCGGCCGCGACCTCGGCGCGGTGAGCACGCCAATGCACGCGGTGCCGTCGGTGGCGCTCTCGCCCGACGGCCGCCTGGTTGCGATTCAGCGTTGGGACCCGGAGCGCCAGGCGCACGCGATCTGGATTGGCGATTTGTCGCGCGGCGGCTGGTCGCGCCTGACCTTCAGCGCGCGCGGTGAAATGTGGCCGGTCTGGTCGCCGGATGCTCGCCGAATCGCGTTCGCATCATTGCAGGAAAGCGGCCTTCCAGCGATCTACCAGAAGGCCGTGGATGGGCCGGCAAACGAGAGTGTGCTCGTGCGGCAGCCCACGGTGCTCACGCCGACGGATTGGTCCGATCGCTACCTGCTCTTCCACCGCGTGACCCAGGGACAGAACCGACATATCAGCGCGTTTCCCACCTCGGGATCGGGCGAAACCCTCTTGCTCCGCGAGGCGGCGTTCGATCAAGGCAACGCCAGGCTGTCGCCCGATCAGCGATGGATCGCGTACGAGTCCAACGAATCCGGCGAACGCGAGGTCTATGTGGAAGCGTTCCCGTCGCAGGGACCACGCCATCAAGTCTCGACGAGCGGAGGCTCTCAGCCGCGCTGGCGCCGGGACGGCAAGGCACTGTTCTTCGTGGCACCCGATCGCCGCCTGACGACGGTGTCATTCGAAGGAACGGGCGCTCCACGCCTGGGGATCCCGAAGGCGCTCTTCGAGCTCCCTATCGAGAATCCGACCCTCGGCTTTTCGCCCAGCTCATACGACGTCGACCCCTCCGGCCACAGGTTCCTCGTCAGCCGCGCGCTGCCGACACTCCCCGAGGTCCTCACCGTCGTCACAGACTGGCGCGCGTCGATGCAGCCTTAGCTCGCCACCGGCCGCAGTCACGAGATCGCAACTCGCCCGGCGACGCCGAGGACGCGCGCTCCTCGAGAGACGTCATAGAAAACGGAAGACAGGCGACAGAAAGGCTTGAGCCGCAGGCGTATCGACCGGCCAACGCGCGGCTGCAGCCACCCGTCTAACGGGCCATGGATCTCCCTGCCGATTTTCGTTACGCCGTCCGTCTGCTGCGAAGGGCACCTGTCTTCACCATCGCCGCGATAGGTACGCTGGCGCTCGGCATCGGTGCCAACACCACCATCTTCTCGCTCGTACGGGACGTGTTGCTCCGGCCGCTGCCGTACCAGAATCCGGACCAGATCGTCATGGTCTGGGAGGACAGGACGGCCGCCGGGTTCCCGAGAAACCCGACCGCTCCAGGCAACTACCGGGACTGGCGTGTGATGAACCGATCGTTCACAGACATGGCGGCCACCGGCTTCGCGTTCGCGAACATCACCGGTGACGGCGCGCCCGAGCTTGTCCTTGGCAGGCGCGTCACCGCGAACTTCTTCTCGGTGCTGGGCGTCCAGCCCGTACTCGGCCGCCCCTTCACGGCGGCAGACGAGGCGACGGGACAACGAGTCGTGGTGATTAGCTACGCCCTCTGGCAGCGACGCTACAACGGCGATCGCGGCATCATCGGCCGCACGATCTCGATGAGCGGTCAGAACGCCGCTGCGAGCGCAAGTGACGTCAAGTACGAGGTCGTCGGCGTGGCTCCCGCGCCATTCGTCTTCCTCAGTCGCGACATCGACTACTGGATTCCAATGCAGTTCTCGCCCGAAGAGGCCGCCAATCGCGGCAACCATTTCATGGACGTGGTTGCCCGTCTGAAGCCTGGTGTCTCCATCGAAGCCGCTGACTCTGACATCGAGGCGATTGCGAGTCGCCTGAGCGAGCAGTATCCGGATACCAATCGAGATTTCAGTGCGGCATCAGTCGTCCCGATTCGCGAACAAGTACTCGGCGACACCAGGGTTCAGGTGATCGCCTTGATGTCTGCGGCGGCCGCCATCGTCCTCATCGCCTGCGCCAATCTCGCCAGCCTGCTTCTGGCTCGCGCGTCGGTGCGTCGCGGTGAGTACGCGGTGCGGCTCTCGCTCGGCGCCACGCGCGGACGGCTGGCGCGGCAGGTGCTTGTCGAAGCCCTGTGTCTGTCGACTGCCGGCGGCGCGCTGGGCCTCTTGATCCCCGTGCTGACCACGACGTTCGTCGAGCGAATCGTTCCGATCGGACTGCAGTCGTTCAGCGTCTCGCTCATGGACTGGCGTCTGCTCACGTTCGCCGCCGCACTCTCGATCGCAACTGGTCTGTTATTCAGTGTGGGGCCGGCGTTTCAATCGGCACACGCCTCCACTGCCGACGTGCTTCAACAGCACGCACGCGGGAACGCCGGCCGGCGTAGCCGTACGTTCCGTGATGGCCTGGTCGTGCTGCAGGTGGCGGCCACGCTCGTACTACTCGTCGCCGCCGGCCTGATGCTGCGGACGCTCGCCAACCTCAACGCGGTCGAGCGCGGGTTCGACGCCGACAACCTGCTGACGATGCAGGTGCCGCTGATGCCGAAGTACGCCGACCCGAGCAGACGGCTGGCTTTCTACGAGCCCATCCTCGATGGCGTTCGCGCGCTCCCGGGTGTGCGAGGCGCCGCGTTTGGCTCAGCGCTTCCATTTCAGTCCACCGGCTTTACGAGCGCTTTCAGCGTCGACGGTCGTCAGCGACTCCCTGGAGATGATCCGGACGCGTTGATTCGTATCGGAACGGCGCAGTACCTTCAGACGCTCGGAGTGACGGTGATCGAGGGACGCCTGCTCGACGCGCGCGATGGCGTCGATGCGCCTCTTGCCGTTGTCGTCAACGAGACGATGGTGCGGCGATTCATGCCTGGACAATCGGCACTCGGCCGGCAAGTCCGGTTCGACTCGACACAGCGGTTGTTCACCGTCGTTGGCGTGGTGAAGGACGTGCTCGAACGTGGATATGGACTCGAGTCGAAACAGACGATCTACGTGACGGCGGCACAGGGACCACGCTATTTTCCAGCCACCAATCTGATGGTGCGCGTAGCCAACGATCCACTCGACTATGCTCGGGAAATTCAGCGGATCATCCGTGCCGTCGATCGCGACCAGCCGATCCGGTTGATCCGACCCATGACGGAGCTGATCGCGCTTACCGTTGGCGATCGCCGTCAGCAGACGACGCTGCTCGTCGTGTTCGGCGGGCTGGCACTCGTGATCGCATCGCTCGGTCTCTATGGGCTTCTCGCGCAAACTGTGTCAGCGCGCGGCCGCGAGATCGGGATTCGGATGGCGCTCGGCGCCACGTCGCGGAACGTGATGCGGATGGTGATGTCGCGAGGCATTGTGCTGACCGGCGCGGGCGTGGGCATTGGCGCCGCGCTGGCGTGGTCGATCACACGTGCCATGGAGACGCTGCTCTACGGTGTCGGCGCCGCCGATCCGTTGACATTCGCGCTGGTCGCGGGCCTGCTCGCGGCCGTATCCGCCGTGGCGTGCGCGATTCCCGCTGTGCGCGCGGCTCGCGTCGATCCGATGCTCGTTCTGCGCGACCAGTAGCCGCTCATCCCAACGGCAAGCGGGCGCTATACTAGCGCTCACGACTGCCCTGATGCCTGCGGTTCATCCAACCTCATACAGGTTCCGGAGGACGCCATGATTTCGACTTTCGTCAGCACCGCGCGCGTGCGCGCACCTAAGCGCTTCAGTCCCCGTGCGTGTGCCATCGCGGCCTCGATCGTTTTACTCGCCGGTGGCGGACGCAACGCCCTTGCACAGTCCAACCCCACGAGCGGGGGTTTCCTGGAGCATGACGCATTGACGCCGCCGCTGCTCTTCCGCGAGGTCTGGCAGCAGCCGCCGCATACGGGGCCGCTCAATGACGAAAACCGCCGCATCACACCGCAGGCGTTGACCAACACCGACCTGGAGTTGCGACTTTACGGCACGGACGCGCAGAACATACAGGTGACCTCGCACAACGGGGTCCCCGATCTCTGGACCGGCTTCACCAACTCGCCCGTGGCGCTGACGCTGCGGCACAAGAACAGCTACCTCGATCTGACGGGACTGACGAGGATGCGCTGGCGGACGCGCACGGAGAATCTGCACGTGCTGCATCCGGTCGTAAAACTCGCGGACGGCACACTGCTGGTCGGGAGCCAGACGTTCTCGAGTCCGCAAAGGCGGATGGTGGGATCGGAGGCCTTCTCAGGCAATTTCGTGGTGTCCGAAGTCACCTTCGACGATCAGCGCTGGTTTCAGCTCGATCCAATGAAGGTCGTCGTGATGAAGGAAGTCGGAAACCCAGACCTGAGCCGCGTGGACGAGATCGGCTTCGTCGATCTCATGCCCGGCGGCGGACATGGCTTTGCCGGGTGCTCGAACGTCTCCTGGATCGAGGTTTACGCGACCCCTCACAAGCGTTAAAGACAGCCTCACGCCGTTCAACGCTGAACTGACAAGCCGCGACAAACGGTTGATCTCGAACTCGGTCCGGACCTAGCTGAGAGCCAGCCTGAATAATCGCGCCGCTCCCGCGCGAGTAGTGGCTTCTCTGCGCAGAACCACCGGTCCAACGCGGGCGGAGGTGGTGTCCGGCCTCAGTCTGACCGGACCAGACGACGAACCTCGCGCGCGATCGGTAGCACCTGAGGTACGCAGCGTTCCCGGTTAGCCAGGATGGCCAACGCATATCTCTGAGCAGGCACGATTTCGAGGTACGCGGTAGCGCCCTCCATCGATCCGTTGTACTCGAACAGCGACCGAGTCGAATCGATCGTCCAACCCGCCGTAAAGACCGCACGGCCGTCGCTGTCAGGCGTCACGCTGAACATGTCCTTCGCAGCAGCGTCTGTGACCAACCTGCCATCGAAGACGGCGATGGCGAATCGAGCGAGGTCGTTTGCCGTCGAGATGATGCCGCTGGCAGGCGTCTTGAAACGCGTGTCGACGACAAGCGATGGACGTAGCCCGTAAATGGTCCCGCGACGGAAGCCTGGGCTGAAGGTGTCAGAGGTGTACGCCGGATCGTCGAATGTCGTGGAGTTCATGCCGGCTGGCTCGAGAACACGCCTCCGGATGAAATCTGTATACGACAAGCCAGATGCGCCCTCTATCACGCATCCGAGGGCCGCGTACCCCCACGAGGTGTAGAGCGTCTTCGTCCCAGGCGGAAATCGCAGCGGCTCCTGGACGATTCTCTCGAGCGCGGCGCCGAGTCTCGGAAACGCTCCCTTGATGTTGAGGTCCTCGGAATCGGTTGTGTGACGCATGCCGGTCCGGTGCATCAGAAATTGCCGGACGGTGGCTGCGCCATTGAGCCGCGCGAGTTCAGGGCAGTACTCTCGCGCGGGTGCGTCAAGCCGTACCGTGCCGGCGCGAACCAGTTGGAAGACTCCAACCGCCGTGATCGGCTTCGATACCGACGCGAGGCGATACTGCGTATCGGCCGACGGTCGCCTGACCTCACTGAGGGAAGTCGTGCCGAATCCCTTGGCGTACACGACGCGGCCGTTTTCGACGAGTGCGATAGACATGCCCGGAATGCTGTGTTGGGACAGAGCCTGTGTAACGAGATCGTCGATGGCGCGATCCGCGCGGAACATCGAGGAAGCCTGGTCACCTGGCACACCCGGTCCAAGCGCGGCGACGCTGGACGCGAGCAGCGCGCAGGCGATTGTTAGCTTGACCATTCGACAACCTCTGGTACGGATCTCTTCCGTTCGACGGCTTATGTGACCCGAAGGTTCAGTCAGTGTGCCATCGGTAGCGCGCCGCCCGATCTACGTCAGTCTCAAGCGGCTGGCGAGAATCTCTGGATTCCTTATGTGTAGTCGCCAAGGGTATTTCGACCAGCCGCGGAGAATCGGAAATCCCTGCGCCGTTGCTCGGGACCTATTCATCGGCTTGTGGTCGTCGAATTCCGTCGCTCCGCCTTCGTGTCTGACCCTTTCCTACGTCACCAAATCATCT
>Ga0207643_10000158_pt1 | contig 46661 bp, 40 predicted proteins | sample KBSMisM62_FD_184313 | JGI IMG/M metagenome (GOLD analysis project Ga0207643, IMG submission 184313) | Miscanthus rhizosphere microbial communities from Kellogg Biological Station, Michigan, USA - KBS Miscanthus M6-2 (SPAdes) (version 2) | ecosystem: Host-associated > Plants > Roots >... | reverse complement strand
CTCCAGGACTTCCAGATCGAGGGTGGGCCGTCGTGGCAGCAGTCACAACGTTTCGACATCGTGGCCAAGGCCGAAGATGGCTTCACGGGCGGGCAGCAGGCGATGATGCCAATGGTCAAGACGCTCCTCGCCGATCGTTTCAAGCTGAAGGCTCACACCGAAACGCGCGAGATGCCGGTGTCCGTCCTGATGATCGCGCGGGAAGACGGCAAGCTCGGGCCACATCTGAAACCGTCGGCATCTGATTGCTCGAACGCGGCCGCCGAACAGCAGAAGCTGGCCGACGCGCTCGCCAAGGGTGGGCCCGGTGGTCTCATCGGCATGCTTCCCAAACCCGGTGAGAAACGACCGTGCTCGATGATGCCGATGCTTGGGGCCGAGGGCTTCGGCATGCGCGCCGACGGACAACCGCTATCAGTTCTCGTCCCACTGCTGACGCAGGCAACCGGACGCATGGTCACGGACAAGACCGGGCTGACGGGGTTGTACGACTGGGAGATCAAATTCGACCCGCAGGTTCTGATGCAGATCGCGTCTCAGGTCGGCGTCACTCTTCCTCCGGGGGTCAATCTGCCACCGTCAGACAGCCCATCACTGTTGACAGCCTTGCGCGAAGATCTCGGACTGAAGCTCGACTCCCAGCGGGGTCCCGTAGAAGTCCTTGTCATCGACAGCGCCGAAATGCCGGAAGCCAACTGATTCTCCCGAACCGTACTTCTTCGGAGCCGGCGATCGGACATTCCTCTTCCACGCGCGTCCTCCTCGGCCCCTGGACAGCCACGGCGATGGTCGTGAGCCAGGTAGTCGGCGTAGGCATCTTTCTCACGCCGGCGACGATGATGCGGACGCTCGGCAGTCCGCGGGCGGCGCTCGCAATGTGGGCGGTCATGGGAACGTTGAGTGCGGCCGGTGCGCTCTGTTATGCGGAGCTCTCTACGCGCTTTCCGCAAGCGGGCGGCAGCTACGTCTATTTGCGTGAGGCATACGGCCCGCGAAGCGCCTTCATCTATGGCTGGATGGCGCTGCTCGTGATGGACCCCGGCCTGACCGCCGCGCTTGGTATCGGCTTCGCGCAGTATCTGCTGGCAACGATCGGAGCCTCACCCGATCTGACTCCACCTGTTGCGATCGCCGCCATCGCCGCATTCGGACTACTGACCCTCCTCGGCATCGGGACAAGCGCTCGAGCAATACGGTGGACGGCCCTCGCAAAGCTTTCGATTGTCGTCATCCTGGTCGGCGCCGCGATTTTTCGTCTCAGCGACGGGGAAGTGATGACGACGCAGGGAGCGGCTGCACCGCCTCTGACGTTGGGTGCGCTGGCGGCGTCGCTCATCGCCGCGTTCTTCGCGTTCGGCGGCTGGTGGGAGCTCGGGCGCATGGGTGAAGAGGTCGAGTCGCCTCGCCAGACGATGCCGCGAGCGCTTGTTGGCGGATTGGCACTGGTTACCGCCATGTATGGGTTCGTCAGCGTCGCCTACATGCTTGGCGCGTCAGGCCTGGCGTCAGAAACCGATGAAGCCTTCGTGCTGCGGGTCGGCGCCTCACTCTTCGGCCGCACCGCCGGTTACGTTCTGTCTGGCATGGTCGTCGTGGCGGTAGCTGGCAGCCTGGCCGCTGTTCTCCTCGGATCACCGCGCGTCTACGTCGCTATGGCGCGGGACGGCGTCTTTCCCGAACGGCTCGCACGGTTCAATGCGTTCCGCGGCACGATCCCGGCATCGACGCTCGTGCAGGTCGTGCTGGCCAGCGGTCTCGTTCTGCTCGGCACGTTCAACGACATCCTCGGCTACTTCGTCCCGTGTGCCGTCTTCTTTCTGGGTCTCGCAGCCACTGCGGTCCTCATTCTTCCGAGACCAGATACCAGCGCCGACGTCTTCCGAACGCCACTCCACCCGCTGCCAATTGGGCTGTTCCTCCTCATGGTCGTCTCGGTCCTGGCGCTGTTCGTCGTGGGCCAGCCGCGGCAGACACTGCTTGGCGCCCTGGTCGTCGCTCTCGGCATCCCGGCGTCGTGGTTCGTGGTGCGTCACCGCGACTGATTGAGACCTTTGCCAACGCTGCCGTTCTCGTGTAGGCTGCGACTTGATGCGCGTCCTCGCGGCAGCACTTCTCATCGTCGCGGTGGCGATAAGCGTGTCGCCAGCGAAGTCGCCACAGGATCCGACGCCGGCCGCTCAGAACAGCACTCCACCCGAGCAGCCGCCCAGGCGCCCGCGCATCGTCACCGAGCTCTCTGATCTTCTGACGCACTCCCCGTTCGAGCCGTGCCGCAAGCGGGATGTGCGGCCCGCTGATGCGCGGCAGCGCGTTCGCGTCGCCACGTGGAACATCCGCGCCGCGCAATCAGCGCCAGTGGACATGCTCGCCGCGGAGTTGAAGGCGATGCAGGTCGACGTTGTCGCTTTGCAGGAGGTCGACGTTCAGACTCGACGCGGCAACTTCGTCGACGAGCCTGGCGAGCTCGCCGCAGCGCTCGGATTTCACTACGCCTTTGCCGCCAGCATCAAATGGGATGAGGGTCACTACGGCCTTGCCGTCCTCTCACGATGGCCTCTGTCGCAAGTGAAACGGCACCGTGTCGACTCGACTCCGGAAGCGGAGCCTCGCATTGTCCTGGAAGCGATCGTGTGCGTTGGCGGACGGGAGCTGCATCTGTTCGACCATCATGCCGACCGACGAACGGCATCACGGGAGCTTGGGTTCGCGAGCCTCAGGCAGATCGTCGAACACGACTTCGGCCACGGAATCCTCATGCTCGGTGACCTCAACGAGTATCCCGATGCGCCGGGCGTCCGCAGCCTAATCGACGAGGGCTTCGTCGACCTCAGTGCGAGCGACTCGACGAATACCGTTGAAACCGGTCGAGTCGACTTCCTGCTTGCGGATCCTCTGCTCGCCCGCCACGCATCGCCGGCGCGCGTGTGGCCCACCGACAAGAGCGACCACCATGCCGTCCTGGCAGACCTCGAATGGTGAGACATCCTGCGCCATGGACGAGTCGACAAGCCTCGATGATGTATTTCGCGTGGCGGTCTCCGCAATCGACGCTGGTGACATCACCGAACTGAGCCGGCAGATTGCCGCCAATCCAAGACTGGTCAGCGATCGCCTCGCGTCACCCGGTTCGTGGCTGTGTGACAAGGTCGGAAATGCACTCGACAGCTTCTTTCAGCAGCCCTATCTGCTGTGGTTCGTTGCCGAAGACCCTGTGCGCAACGGCAGCCTTCCCTCGAACATCGCGGAGGTCGCGCGGACGATCATCCGCGCGGCACAACATGCCGGCGTCGCCAGCCTGCGCGAGCAACTCGATTACGCGCTTCAACTCGTCTCGTGGTCGTGGATCGCGCGGCAGTGCGACGTTCAGATCGCCCTCATCGATGTGCTCATTGCTGCCGGCGCCTCTCTCGATGGCAATCCGGACAACGCGCTCGTGAACGGCAACGTCGCCGCGGCCGCGCATCTGGTCGAACGGGGCGCGCCGTTGACGCTGTCGACCGCGCTGTGCCTCGAACGGTGGAACGATGTGAATCGACTCGCGCCGGAGGCGACAGCACGTCAGAAGCAGCTTGCTTTGACGCTGGTCGCGCTGAAGGGAAAGGTAGCGGCCATCCGACGCGTACTCGATGTCGGGGCCGATGTGAACAGCGTCAGTCAGGACTTGTATTCACATGCCACGCCTCTCCATCACGCCGTATCATCGGGCTCGCTCGACGCAGTCGACGTTCTCGTGCGTGCTGGCGCAGATCTCGACGCACGCGACACGGCCTATAACGGCACACCGTTGGACTGGGCCGAGTACTCGGGCGGCAAGCCGCAATTCGACGCGATTGCGGCTTACCTGCGTGAGGCCGAGGCGGATCGTCGAACGCGTAGCTCCAGAGGCTGAAACCCGTTGGCGTTTCACACTCGCCGCGCGTACCCGTCAGATGCCAGCGATATCGCGTCAGCGCATCTCGACTCGATTCGATCGCTGGGCACCGGTTTCTATCTCCCGGAGGTCGTGAACGACTGGGCTGAAAGCGTTGCACCTGACCTCTATATCAATGCGATGGATGGAGGCGAGGTCTTCTTCATTGCCGTCGAAGCGATCGAGGGCGCGAATGTCGTGCTGGGCTTCGCCTCTGATTACGTGCGTGAGGGATCGCAGCACGGAACATCGGTGTACGTCAGGGGGCCGGCCGCGCGGCGCGGCGTCGGTTCCACTCTCTTCAAGCTGGCAGAGGCCGAGGCGATCTCGAGAGGCGCCACGAGCTTCCGAGTTGAGGCGTCCTTCGCAGGCGTGGAATTCTACAAGGCCAACGGCTTCGTCGAGACCGGGCGCGGTGAGACGCACCTCAAGTCCGGGCGACCGATCAGCTGCGTCTTCATGGAAAAGATTCTGCCCAGGCAGGTCTAAAGGCGCGCCGCTACGTGGTTACGACTTCGTGAAGATGAAAAGGTGCTGCCACGGCAGGTCATCGTACACACGGGATTGTCTGAAGCCCTCGTGCTCGACTTCCTGCTTCACCTGTGCCTTCGTCATCTTGTGATCGGGCAGGATCGGAACGTTGGCATCTTCCGCTCGATACTCGAGCAGCACCAGCCGGCCATCGGCCTTCAGTGCCTCGCGGATGCGCTGGAGCATTTTCTGCGGCTCTGAGAACTCGTGGTAGACGTCGACCATGATCGCAAGGTCGAGGCTGTCGGCGGGCAGTTTGGGATCGTCGATTGCTCCGAGTACCGGGATGACGTTATCCAGTTTGGCCTTGCTGACATTCTGCTGAAGCAGCTCCAGCATCCCCTGTTGAATGTCGCTCGCGTACACCTTCCCCATCGGGCCGACGGTCTTCGCCATGCGGATACTGATGTACCCCGAACCTGCCCCAATATCCGCAACTGTCGCGCCCTTCCTGATGCGAAGCAGACGAATGGCGAGATCGGGGTTTTCTTCGTCCTCGCGTTCGCGGCGATCGAGCCACGGCGCACCTTGCACGCTCATCGTCTGCGCGTAGACGCGCCCGCTGACAGGGTGAACGCCACGCTGCTGAGCAACGAGCGTCAGTGCGGCCGTCACTACAGCACCGAGTACCAAGCCGGTCCGTTTGCGACTTTCCATAACGTCGCCGATATTCTGTAACAAATTCTGCTAATCGCGACGCGCCAGTCTGAGCGCAGTGACGACTCAGCAACAGAATTCGAATTTTTGTCGAACTTCTGACACCTTTTGAGGTCTCCAACCCTGAATTGGCGCGGGATTGTGAGGGGCACATCGTTTGCTACGTAGTACAGCCGAGAGCGATCCTCCGGGTCGCTGTCCTCCACTGACCGCTTCGCACTCGCCGTATGTGCCTGGTGAGGCGGTCAGCGTGGGTCGTTTCCCTCCGAATCAGGACGGCCGGACGAGTTGCTTCCGTGTTGTCTCGAGCGTGAAGGTCAACGATTCCTTCGGAATGCTCGTCACGAACGGTCCCACAAGCCATCCCAATCCAGTCGGAATACTGCGGGTCAAGGACACAGACTCGCACTGGATGAACACGCCGCCGTCGCGAGCGAGCAGCCGCCAGTAAGTGTTGAGCCGCCACAGGTAGCCACCGTCCTGACCGACCGGTTTCTCCCGCTCGCCAGGTTCGTCCGGGTTCTCTACTTCAGCGATTCTCGTGCTGTGGATCCAGCCTTCCGAGCGATCGGGCGCGGCGCTGGTGAAGATCGCCTCGTGCTCGCTGTTGACCACGACGGTGATGACTTGTTTCATCTTGAAGCGGAGGAAGAGCCGAAACCGATCTCCGTCACGCGACAACAACCTGGAACGCGCGACTGCCGGCGCGTAGATGCGCGCGTGTTGGTCGTAGTCCTGCAGGATAGTCAGGGTTTGCGCAACGGTCGCATTCGGGACAAAGGCTGTCCCAATCCAATGGTGAACCAGGCCGCCCGGTATGTCGATCTCGCGCCCGTCGTCGAGCATTCGAGGCGCATCGATGAACAGCATGCCGCTCTGCATGAGTGCGAGTGCCTCGGAGCGGCGCGGACTGGGCAAGCCATCGACCCAGAGGAACGTCCCAGTCTTGAGACGGCTCTCCGTCGCGCGCACGTATCGATCGAAGGCTGCGACCGTGCGCGATTGGAGCTCGGCAGCTGTGATCGAGGCTCCCGCCGCGACGCCCAGCACCGTCGCCAACACCCATCCCTGTGCCACACGAACCCTCCAGCGGGTAAGGTGCCATCCGGGCGCCGGTCGGCTCATCTCCAGAACATCTCACAAAACTCAACGATTGCGGCAATCGGGCTCTGTTCGAAACGCCGAATCCCGGCGTTTATCCATAGGTGGCGGGCCAGACTTACGTGACAAGACTCGGTGATTCCAAAGCGTGCAGCCTCTGCGGCGGCACTGCCGTCCTGCGGATCGTCCAGCCGTCGTTGGCCACACTTGGATGGGTCGACGATCGCTCCATTCCTTACGACACCCCCTCGCTGCCGATGTGGCAGTGCGACGACTGCGATAATCACGAACCACTCGAAGGCGAGCTCGAAGCGTAATATCGCGGGCGCCGCACTGGTGGGGTCAAGCCTGACCCGCTGGCGCCTCGCGAGACCGAGGGCTCGGCCTGGCGTTCAAGAGTGCGAGCGGCCTAACATCTCTTAACACACGAGGTCGGTACCCATCCGGCCAGAGGAGCGGAAACGATGACGAGACGTGTCCGAATGGAGCGATGAGCACACTCAAGATCAAAGTGATTGTTGGAAGCACTCGCGCGAATCGGTTCAGCGAGAAGCCAGCCAGGTGGATCTTTGAAGCTGCGAAGCAGCGTGCTGATTTGGATGTCGAGCTTCTCGACCTTGCGGACTACCCTCTTCCGTTCTTCGAAGAGGCAATGCCGCCAGGCCTGGCGAAGGACCAATACGACAATCCGATCGTCGTGAAATGGCGGGACAAGATCCGGGAAGCAGATGGCTTCATCATCTGCACGCCCGAGTACAACCACGGCTACCCCGCCGTTCTGAAGAACGCATTGGACTACACCTACTTCTCCTGGGCTCGCAAGGCCGTGTCGTTCGTGAGTTGGGGTGGCGCAGGAGGCACGCGAGGGGTTGAGCAGCTTCGGCTCGTTGCAATCGAGCTCGACATGGTTCCCACGCGCTGGGCGGTCCACATACCCAACCCGTGGTTCATCAAGGACGTCAGCGGAGTCGATACCGAGCAGAATCGAGCGAGCGCCGCTGCGCTGCTCGATCACCTCACGTGGTGGGCAGGCGCGCTCAAGGCCGCGCGGGGGTGATCCAGGCAGCTGGGTTGCTAGGTGGCTGGGTTGCTAGCTCGTTGCGTAACCCAGGTAACCCAGCAACCCAGTTAACCCAGCTACCTAGAGAACCTAGCCACCTTCTACGTCTCCAGCTGCGCGTCCATCGTGATCGTGGTGTTCAGCACTTTCGAGACCGGGCATCCAGTCTTGGCATTGTTGGCGGCCGTCTCAAATGCCTGTCTGTCGCCGCCGGGAATCTTCGCGCGCACATCCAGGTGAATCGCCGTAATTGCAAATCCTCCATCGGTCTTGTCGAGCGACACGGTCGCTGTCGTCGCTATCTGCTCGGGTGTGATACCAGCACCTCCCAGTTGCGCTGACAGCGCCATCGAGAAGCAGCCCGCGTGTGCCGCGGCAATCAGCTCCTCCGGGTTGGTTCCTTTCGCGTCTTCAAATCGAGTACTGAACGAGTACGGCGTGTTGGACAGGACACCGCTGTCACTCGACACGACACCCTTGCCATCCTTCAGACCACCTCGCCACACTGCTGAGCCTTTTCGCTTCATATGACCTCGCGGCAGACACTCTATCCGATCGGCTCGCGGTAACAGAGCGCACAGAGCTTTCAACTCAGGATCCCCTGCCACCTCTGCGCGCTTGCGCCAGGACGATGAGGATGGTGTGATCGGGATGTGAGCACAACCGATACGAACAAGGCGATCGATGCCGTCTGGAGGATCGAATCGCCCCGGCTCATAGCCGGTCTGGCTCGTGTCGTCCGTGACGTCGGACTTGCCGAGGATCTCGCGCACGATGCGCTCGTTGCGGCTCTCGAGCAATGGCCGGAGTCGGGCATTCCGCGCAATCCTGGCGCTTGGCTGATGGCCACCGGCCGGCACCGCGCTATCGATCTGCTGCGACGTCGTACGCTGCTCGAACGCAAACACCAGGAACTCGGCTACGAGTTGGAGATTGCCCAGGACGCCGCGGCGCCGGATCTCGACGCCGCACTCGACGATGACATCGGCGATAACCTTTTGCGCCTGGTGTTCACCGCATGCCATCCCGTGCTGTCGGCGGAAGCACGGGTTGCGCTGACGCTGCGGCTGCTTGGAGGTCTGACGACGGACGAGATCGCCCGAGCGTTCCTCATTTCGGAGCCGACGGTCGCGCAGCGAATCGTCAGAGCCAAGAAGACGCTTACGAAGGAGCGCGTGCCGTTTGAGGTTCCTGGCGGCGACGAGCTGGCCTCGAGGCTGTCGTCCGTGCTCGAAGTGATTTACCTCATCTTCAACGAAGGTTACTCGGCCACTTCAGGCGAGGATTGGATGAGGCCCTCACTATGCGAGGACGCGCTGCGACTGGGACGAATCCTCGCGGGGCTGATGCCCGCCGAACCCGAGGTGCATGGCCTTGTCGCGTTGATGGAAATCCAGGCCTCGCGATCCGCCGCGCGCGTGGGCATCGACGGTGCACCGATCCTGTTGCTCGATCAAAATCGTGCGCGGTGGGATCAAATGCTGATTCGAAATGGACTGGCCGCACTCGATCGCGCCGAACGATGCGGAAAGCCGCGCGGATCATACTTTCTGCAGGCGGAGATCGCCGCGTGCCATGCGCGGGCACGGCACGCTGAAGACACGGACTGGATTCGAGTCGCGGCTCTCTACGCGCAGCTGGCCGCCGTGGCTCCATCTCCGGTCGTTCAACTCAATCGCGCCGTCGCATTGTCGATGGCTTTCGGGCCGCAGGCTGGACTCGACCTTGCGGATACGCTCATCGGTGAGCCTGCACTCGAGCAGTACCACCTGTTTCCGAGCGTTCGAGGTGACCTGCTCATGAAGTTGGGACGCCTCCAGGAGGCGCAGCCCGAATTCGAGCGCGCCGCGTCACTCACGCGCAATGTCCGCGAGCGCGATTTGTTGCTCGAGCGCGCCCGTGCGTGTGAGGCGGGCTCGCCGCGCGGGCGTACGCCCGCGCCGTAGTCCTGCGGAAGCAGGCGCGGTGTAAAATCCGCCCATGAAAACTCCCGGGTTCCTCATCGCGCTCGCGTTGGTTGCTGCGGCACCGGTCACCATCGGCGCACAATGGGAACCATACCCCTGGAAGAACATGCCGAGGACACCGGACGGCAAGGTCGACATGAACGCGCCGCCGCGCCGAACAGCTGATGGCAAGATCGACCTGTCCGGCTTCTGGATGCCGGTCGATCCCGTGAAGCATCTGCTCAATCTCGCGGCGGATCTCAAGCCGGGCGAGGTCCCGCTGCGGCCGTGGGCTGAGGCCGTCTATAACGAGCGAATCGAGACCAACGGCAAGGATCATCCGGGCGTACGATGCTGGCCCTCGGGCATTCCCGAAAAGAACAACATCCCGGATGGCCTCAAAGTCGTGCAGACACCGGACCTCATGATCTTTCTGCACGAATCGCGAACGATCTATCGCCAGATCTTCACCGACGGTCGGCCGCTGCCACGCGATGCTCAGCCCACCTGGATGGGGTACTCCATCGGCCACTGGGAAGGCGATACCTTCATTGTCGAGACCATCGGGCAGAACGGCAAGACGTGGCTCGACATGAGAGGCCTGCCGGGGACGGAATCACTGCGCGTGATCGAGCGGTTCACACGGCCGAGCATCGGGAGGATCAACATCAACGTCACGATTGACGATCCCATGGCCTACACAAAGCCATGGGATGTGCAGTTGGCGTGGCGCCTCTTGCCCGATACGGATCTGATCGAAAGCATCTGCGAAGAGAACAACAAAGACTTACCCCACATGGTCGGGAAGTAGATCGTCGAGCGGAGGCTTCTCTGGCCTGAGTACGGCCGAAGGCAGCCTCCGCGGGAGCAAATGCATGACACCAAATGCCAGGACGTTCGCTGGAATCGCTGCGATTGTCATCGCAACCGGCGTGCTCGCCGCGCAGCAGAACACCGAGGTGCCACAGCCGCGAGCCAATGCGCTCCCAGCCCCCGGCACGGCGAGCCCCAAGCCAAGTCGTTCAGTGACGCGGCCGGACAGCCTGTCACCCAAAGCGCCGAGCGGCTTCACCGTAACGAACTACGCCGATCTGCGTGCGCCGCGAATGATGGTGTATGCGCCCAACGGCGATCTGTTCGTCAGTTCACCTGGAGCGAACAACATCACCATCCTGCGCGACACGAACAACGATGGCGTCGTCGACTCGCAGAGCGTGTACGCCCAGGGCGAGCCACCGGTGCCGAGAGGCGGTGGACCCCCGCCCGCGCCGCGCGCTGGCGGTCCAGGTCGAGGGGCCGCTCCTCCACCACCCGGCGGCGGCCGCGGGGCACCGCCAGTCCTTGGCGCGAATGCTCCTGCGTGCATGGCGCCGCCAGAGTTTGCCGCGCGCGGTCCCGGCACGTTGCAGGCACCCTTTGGCCTGGCATTCCACGACGGCTACCTCTACGTCGGCAACACCGGATCGTTGGTGCGTTACAAGTACACGGACGGCGATCTCAAGGCGCAGGGAGAGCCCGAAAAGCTGCTCGACCTGCCGACCGGCGGTCACTCAACTCGCAACATCGTGTTCAATCGAGCGGGCACCAAGATGTATCTCGCCGTCGGCTCGCAGTCCAACAACGACGCCGGCGAGGACTGCCGGCGCGCCGCGATCCTGGAGTTCAATCCCGACGGCACCGGCTATCGCGTCTACGCGTCCGGCATTCGAAATCCAGTCGGCCTCACACTTCAACCAGGAACGGACATCATCTGGACTGCGATGAACGAGCGCGACAACCTCGGTGACGATCTCGTTCCAGACTACGCAACGTCGGTGAAGGACGGCGGGTTCTACGGGTGGCCGTACTCGTACATCGGTCAGAATTACGATCCGCGCTACATCGGGTCGTTCCCCGATCTCGTCAAGCGCGCCATTGTTCCGGACGTGCTGCTCCCGGCGCACGCGGCCGCGCTCGGCATCACGTTCTATACAGGCACGCAGTTTCCGCAAAAATACCGCAACGGCGGATTCGTCGCGCTGCACGGCTCCTGGAATCGATCCGTGGCATCGGGCTACAAGGTCGTGTTTTTTCCGATGGCGACTGGAAAGCCGGGGCCAATCGAAGATTTCCTCACCGGCTTTTTGGCGAGCAACGGAACCAACGAGACGTCGATCGACCAGTGGGGACGACCCGTGGGCGTGACCGTGGCCCGCGATGGCTCGCTGCTCGTCTCTGACGACACGGGCAATCGCATCTGGAGGATCAGCGCCGCCAAGTAAGTGGACTACGAGTTCGATCTTTTCCTGAGCTACAGGCGGGATCCAGACCTTGCGCTCGCGCGCGAGGTCGAGCGATTCCTCGAGGCCTTTCATCGCACTCGTCCTGTGCTCAGGCGCGGCGGCGCTGCCAAGCTACCTCGACGACGAAGTGCGCTGGTTTCTCGAGCATAGAGGAATCCCTTGGATCCGCCTTGCGTTCACGGCGAGACGGTCTATTCGACTGGCGGACTCAGGCCGTCACGCATCGATCTACCACGATCGGCCCGGCCATATTCGTTCCAGATAACCCGCGAGAACGGCGTGAAACTCCTCCATTGATGAATAGCGGCGGTCTGGATTGGAGTCGACCGCGGGCAGCAGAACCCCTCTCAGCTCCGGATCGATCTCGTGATCTGCCTCGATACAGCTGGCAGGGTCTCCGTGCCACGTCCATCGATAACCGGCCAACATCGTGTAGAGCACCGCGCCCAACGAGAATAGATCTGAGCGAGCGTCTGGTGCCTGACGAGGCACCTCGGGTGCGGAGTACCCCGGGGTCGTCGGAGGATCGTAAAACTCGCCCGTCGAATGACGGGTGAGCTCGTAGGACGATTCAAAGTCGACAATCCTGATGACGTGCCGACCCTGCTCCACTCGACGCAGAATATTCATGGGATTCAGGTCCACGTGAAAGATCTTCAGGCGATGCAGATCGATGAGCGCCTTGACGACTTCTATCGTTGTTCTGAGATGGGAGACCGTCTTCCCCGGCATCCGTTCCGGATCGATTGCAGTGGCCAGCGGAAACTCGTCGAACAACGAAGTGGTCAAGAAGACACGGCCATCGCGAAGCCGTCCGTGCTCGACGACGACCGGGAAATATCGCGAGGCCGGCAGCTCGCGATTGATCGTCGACAAACTGGCTATCTCGTTGTTGAGATTACGCTCGTAGACAAGCCCGGGCTTGGTGGTCAGTTTGACGAGCACGCTGGCCCGCGTCCGTTTGTCGTGGCCAACCACGAGCTGATGCCGAGTGTGCTCGCCATGACCCCCACGGGTCGTCGCGAGGCGGTGTACGCCTCTCAAGTGGTCGAACGGTGGGGACTTGAAATCAATCTCGAGGGTGTTGCTGTACGACATGATGACCCAGGACTACGATCATGAGACCGAGCGCCCGTGGCACCAATATCGGCCTTAGACGGAAACTAATTCCGAGCGTCAGGCAATGTCTGCGCGATGGCGAGGCTCGCCCAACTGGTGGCTGACGTTGAAATCCACTGGTGCCGTCCGTACGGGAATCCGCTTTCGAAGTATCGCTGGACCGGGAACGAGTGGGTTCTGACCAACCACGTGCCATCCTGATATTGAGTGCTCAGAAGAAAGGCCACGCCCTTCTTGTAGGTCTCGTCGCTTGGCGACACACCTGCCACGTGCAGGGCATAAAGCGACAGCCCGGTGGCGTAGGCATCCGGCGTAGTGCGACCGAACTGCGACCATCCGCCACTTGCTTCCTGGGCATCTCGTATGTCTTTGATTGCCGCGTTCACGCGTGCGCGTGGAGCATCGGTCCAGACCAGGCCCATGAGGCGCATGCCGCGTTCCTCTGCCGACTTCGCCTCGGCGGCCAGTAACCACGTTTGCGCTCGTCGCAGCGTATCCGCGATCTCGTTCTTGCGCGCCGCAATCGGATACGACTTCAGCCCGCCCGCCGCTATTGCGGTATGGGTGATGAGACTGTACTCAGACGGAGGACGATTCAGTCCATTGCCAAGCCATCGTCCGTCGGGCATCTGTCGCGCCATCAGCCAATGCGTCATCGCCGCCGTCGTGGTGTCGAGCGGATGCCCTTCAGCCAGCAGCGCCATCTGTGCGTAGCCGGTCGTAATCGCCTCACCTCCTACGGCGGGATCACCCATCATCATCCGCGGAACCGCGGCGGTGAAGAACGTCAGGATGTCATTGAGGTTCTTCTGCGCTCTGGTCTGGTCAACCTCGATTCCCTTCCGCTTCGCCGTGGCCGCGGCCAGCGCGGGCATCGTGTTGTGATGGCACGAAATGCACGTGGCTTGTTCACGGAACTTCGGCGCGACCTCCATGATTCGCGTCAGGCTTCGCGTAAGCGAGACTCGGGGGTCGGACACGCCTCCCGGAGCGGGCGGAGCAATGTCATTCCGGCGTGGTCCACTGCCTCGCGTCGCCCCGTATTTCTCGAGTATCTCGATCTTGGCGCGATCGCCCTTGTACATCGCCCAGTCGAGCGGACGCTCTCCTTCCGTGGTTTCAGCATTGGGATTGGCGCCCTTCTCGAGCAGCAGCCTCACCGTGTCGACGCCTTCCGCCTCGGACGTGATCGCATTCATCAGCGGCGTCCGCGCGTACTGAGCGGCCAGACTCGAGTTGACGTCGCCGCCGGCCTCAATCCAACGTGCAACCAGGTTCGCCGGCTGCCAGGTCGCTGCCGCGCCCAGCAACTCCGGAGCTGAAGCTGGCGCCTTCGATACGAGGTAGTCAGCAGTGGGCAGATCGTTCCGTGCGACACCCGCACGCCGAGCGCCTGCCGTCAGCGCGCCTGGCTCCAGGCCCTTGTCGGCGAGGAAGCGAACGACCTCGACGTCCGCCGATCGCACGGCGAGCGCCAGCGCGTTCGCGCCCGATCGATCCTGTGCGCGAAGATCGGCTCCCTTGTCCAGGAGCAGACGAAGGACGTCCAGCGTTCGTGGGAAGCTGGCGGCGACCAGGAACGCCGTTCGATCGGTTTCCGATTTCGCGTTGACGTTGGCCCCATGGTCGATGAGGAGCCGCACCTTGTCGACGTTGGGGACTGCCCACATCAACGCGGTGGTGCCGCCCACTCCGGCCCTGTTCGGATCGGCTCCCCCGTCGAGCAGCACCTTGACGAGATTGGCGTCGCCAAAGAGCGTTGCAGCCATGAGGGCCGGCGTGCCATCGGCATCAACGATGTCGGGGCTCGTGCCGGCCTTCAGCAAGCGCTGCACGTCTGGAGTGGATCCGGCGCGAATTGCGGCAATAAGTGCATCGCGCGAGGAGTCGGTTTGAGCCGAGAGCGCGACGCTGATCAGCGCGAAAAGCGAGAATCGTAACACCTTCATTTCGACCTCACCGTTTGTCGACGGGCGGCCTAATGATAACTCCATCGTTAACTCCCAGCTCCCAACCTCCAACTCCCAACGCCGGGGGCGCCGACAGTTGGCAGTTTCGGCTTTGGGAGTTTGGAGTTGGCAGGTGGAGGTCGGGTGTTGACGCCGATTTGCCCCTAGTCGATCAAACCATCACCCGTGCGGAGAATGTCGCGCAACCACCATTCGTGCTTCTCGTGAATCTGGACGGCCTTCGAGAACAGATCCACCGTGCCCGGATCGTCGTGCTCGTCGGCCACCTTCGCGCCGTTCCGCATTTCCGAGATCACGATGAGCAGGTTGCGCTGCGCTTCTTCGACCATTTCCCGCATGGTCGTGTGCGCCGCCGTGGGCGGGACGCTCGCGGCACTGGCCGACTCGAGCAGATGTGCCGGCGGGTTCTGCCCGATCATGCGAACGCGTTCGGCGAACTCGTCAACCGTCGAGAGCACCTCGAGCGCGAGCTCGTCGAACAGCTTGTGCAAATCGCGGAAAAGCGGGCCAAAGGTTTGCCAGTGGTAGTGCTTGTAGTTCGCGTACAGCACGAACGCGTTCGCCGTCTGCTGACGAAGCGCCTGGACCACCGGGCTGTCAGGTGTGTTTTCGCGCGACACCTCGCGCGCGATCTTGTCGACCTCGCGAGGCTTCGAGGGAGTTGCCATGTCCGTCCTCCTGGTTGACCGCCGAGTTGCAGGCGCGCCAGCCTTCGACGTAGCTCAGGCAGGGGGAAGACGCGCCTCTACCAGGAGAGAGGCCATGCAAGGCATGAACCTTCGCGCTAGCGATTGGCGGGAAAGATCGCAATCCGATCCCCGCGGAACGATCCAACCCAAATTTGCGAACCGACCTCGACCGCGACGGTGCCGGCGCCGAAAGTTGAGTTTGACGGTTCACGGATGATGTCGCGCACCGCCAGCGTTTCCGGATTGACCTTCACGATGTTCGACGTCTGTGTCGGCGCCGTGCCTCCCTGGCCGGCGGCCAGGATGGAGCCGTCGGCGGCCCAGCGAATGTTGTCCACGCGGAAGCCCAGTTTCACCTCGTCTCGCTTTGGTGGCGTCTGCCCGCGCGACAGACGGAAGAACGATTGGCTGCCCCAGGCCGCGACATAGAACCACTTGCCGTCCTTGGAGATTTCAATCCCGTTCGCGCCCGCCGCTTCACTGCCGGGAATCTTCTGCCACCCGCTTGCCGTGTGCCATTCCCACAGTTCGCCGTTCTTCTCGCCTTCCATCATCTTCTGACGCGCTGCCGGCTCGATGCCGCGCGCGAGAAAGTTCGTGGCGATGAATCCGCCATCGTCCAGCCACCGCACAGAGTTGAGCCCCACCGGATCGGGCGCGACGGCGCAGCCGATCCAGGTGAGCGTGGGCGTCGACTGCCGGGCATCGACTTCGAAGACCTCCACTGACTCGCGACCGCCGTGCGCGACCACGAAGAGACGATGGACGGAGTTGTTGCCTGGTTGAATGGACAGACCGTGCGTGATGAATTTTGCCTTGAAGGCTGCGTCGGGTGGTCCAGGACACTTCGCGTACGTCTTGGCATCGAGCCGCTCTTTCGGCGCGGAGCCCGGATACGCCAGCGTTACTGAGCGGTCGCTTGCGCGAATGAGAAAGATTCCGCCGCTGCCTCCATAGCTCGACGCGATCACCCACTGCGCGCCAGGCACCACGACCAGATCCTCGGGCCCATTCTGTCCGCAGACGAACTGCACGTCGCCGGCAGGTGTGCACCCAGGGGGTGCCTGCTGCTGTTGGGCAGACACGGCAAGCGAGCACGCTATGGCGACAACGGAAGCCGTCAGGATTTGGTTCTTCATCGCTTTGTCTCAGGAAAAGGCGCGTCAACTCCCAAACCCCAACTCCCAACTCCCAAGCTCAGTATTGGGAATCGGACGTTGGGAGTTGGAAATTGACAGGCTCTGGCTACTTCGCTGGAGCAGTTTCGTTGCGGTAGCGGCCCACGTATGCCGCCTTGGCCGTCGTCTTCCCGGCCATCGCCTTGATCAGATCGTCTCTGCTGGCGTTCGGGGGCAGATCGAGATTCGAGTTGAGCGCGTAGAGCTCGAACACATAGTGATGGTAGCGGGGGCCGTTGGGAGCGCCCGGACCCATATAGGCGTTCTGCCCTGTAAGGTTCGCGCCTTGAACGCTACCCTCCGGCAGCTTGCCTTCTGGTATGCCACCAGCGGCGGCTGGAATGTTCCAGGCCATCCAGTGAAGCACGTCGCCCGTGCCGCCCTGCAGCGCGACATCGATGTCGTGGAAAATGATCGCGTAGCTCACCGTTCCCTCAGGCGCGCCACTGAACTTGAACCCTGGCTGCACGCCGCCGCGGCCCGCAAACTTCTGCGGGACGATACCACCATCGGGGAACGCGTCCGATTGCATCAACAGCGGCGGCAGGTTGAATCCACGGCCACCACCGCGGCCGCCACCACCACCGGCTCCGCCGCCTCGCTCCTGTTGCTGAGCGGACATCCCGACACCGAGCACGGTCGCAAGCGCCACGACCAGAATGGACATCAACCATCGGCTTCGCATCTGTCGATCTCCTACGTGTGAACCTACTCCTGGCTTTCGCCCTCTCGGGCAATCTTATGCTGTCCGGGTCAAATCCACGTCATCATTCGGGCGCACGCGCATATGTCGCCGCTGCTGAGTGTGTCGCCCATCACCCGTTTCTACATCCCTAGACAGCGTCGGACAACGAGCTGAAATTGAAGTCGCGCACGCGAAGCGCGGGCATCAATCGCCCCGCCGCCGTCGGCTCCGGGCGTCCGATATCCTCGAGCCGATTCAGCATCAGCAACGGGCTCTCGTTCCAGCGGAAATTCTTGAGCGGCTGGGTGATGCGTCCGTTCTCGATCAGGAACGCGCCGTCTCGCGTCAACCCGGTCTGCAACACGGTCCGTGGATCGAGCGCGCGGATGTAGAAGAAGTGCGTCACGAGCACGCCGCGCGCGCAGCCAGCAATCAGCTCCTCGGTGCTCTTCGTTCCACCGACGAGCGCCAGCCCTCCGGCGAGTGCAGGCCCCGTCGGCTGCTTCCCCTGCTTCTCCGCCCAGAAGCGCGTGTACGCGAGGTTTCTCAAAATCCCCTTCTCGATCCAGACCATGCGGCGGACCGGAAGACCCTCGGCGTCGAACGGCTGCCCGCGCAATCCCGCATCGGCGGGATCGGAATACAGCGTGACCCGTTCGTCGGCGACCATCTCGCCGATCCGAGTGCCACCGCCTGCCTTCGAAAACGCGCTACGCCCCTCATCCGCATTGCGGGCGCTGAGCGCACCCGCGAGGAGTGGAATCAAATCCGTGACCGCCTGCGGCTCGAGAACGGCTGTGTATAAGCCAGGCGGGATCTCGCGGGGGTTTCTGCTGGAGACGGCTTTCTGCGCGGCCACGCGCCCGATCGCGACCGGGTCAAGCGCGTTCCAATCGCGCGCGCCGCCGTGCGCCCAGCCGCTGCCGGTGCCGTCGGGCGTGCGCGCGGTGACTGAGAAGTCCGCGTCGGTCGTGCGATGGTAGGCGAACAAACCATTGCTCGTCGCAACAGCAATGGCTCGCGCGTTGGCCTCGAGGTACCCGGCCGCGAAGACCGCTCCCGCAGCCTTGCCGGCGACGGTCGCTGCGCCAATCGCGCGCCCGATTGCGTCGGCGCGTGCCTCGGCATCGAGATCGGCGGTGTTCTGCACGAACGCATCAACGTCCTGGTAGGTCTGGGGTCCGAGCTCGGACATGAGCTCCGGATCTTCAGGCGCCAGTCGTGCGAGGCGCGACGCAAGATCCACGGTTCGCTTCAGCGCCGCATCGTCAAGCACGTTGGTGGACGAGGAGGTACGCCGTTTGCCGAACGTGACCGTCACGGTGACTGAAGTATTGTCGGAACTGCCAGACGTTGTAATGCTGCCGTCGGCAAAGCGCGTGTTCCCGCTTCTCTCGCTGATGACGGTCACGCGTGTCTGATCGGCCATGCTGAACGACAGCACGCGAGCCGTCAACGCGCGCGCTTCGTCGCGAGACAGCACTCGAGTCGAGTCGGCCCTCTCGTTTGTCTGCATCAGGCGCTGCGAGCCGTGTTGAGGATGTTCACGCCGCGGAAACGCGCCGGCACGCAGCCATGACTCACCGAATTGATTTGAGAAGGCTCGCCCTTGCCGTCGTTGAAGGCGCCGCCCAACCAATAGGAGCTCTTGCCACCGATCATGTCCATCGATTTCCAGAACGTGAGCGTGTTGGCCTGATACGCCACGTCCCTGAGCATCCCGGTGATCTTGCCGTCGCGGACCTCGTAGAACGCCTGGCCGGAAAACTGGAAGTTGTAACGCTGGTGATCGATCGACCACGAGCCGCGGTTCCGGATGAGCACGCCGCGCTTCGTATCAGCGATGATGTCATCGACCCGGATGTCGCGCTCACCAGGCAGCAGCGACACGTTGGGCATGCGTTGAAACTGCACGGCATTCCACGATTCGGCGTACGAGCATCCGTGCGACCTGCTTACGCCCGTCAGCTTCTGAATGCGCGAGACCTGCTCGCGCGTGGTCTGATAGTCCTTGAAGACGCCGCGCTCGACGAGCAACCACGTATCGGCCGGGACACCTTCGTCGTCCCATGCGACGCGCGATAGCGAGCCGTCCTGTGTTCGATCGGCCTGGATGTTCATGAAGTCGGGACCGTAGCGCAGCTGCCCGAGCATCTTTTCAGGCGGTGCCACGAAGCTTGTACCCGCGTAGTTGGCCTCTTCGCCAATCGCGCGATCGAGCTCGGTGGCATGGCCGATCGATTCGTGGATGGTCAGCCACAGGTTGGTCGGCTCGAGAATGAGATCGTACGAACCGGCCTCGACCGATTTCGCCGTCAGCTTCTCCGCCGCAAGCGACGCCCATCGCTCTGCGTTCGCCGGCATGTTGAGCGATTCGACGTACTCCCAGCCCATGCCCCTCGGCGCGAGCTCCTCTTCAAACGTCTGGAAGTCGCCTGACGCCGTCGCCGTGCAGCTGAAGGACGGCCCCACGCGAATCATCGTCTGTGTGACATTGGTGCCTTCCGAGGTGAGCAGCGTCTTCACCTCGCGGAGCAGCGCCAGACTCGAGTTGACGAATCGGACGTTCTTGATTTTGAGCGCCGCTTCATTCGTCGCGAGCAGGAGAGCGATCTTGTCCTCGATGGCCACTTCGAGTGGGTCCTGCCGCACCGAGGTGATCCACGTGCCAACGGCCGGCTTCACGGGAGCCAGCTCGACTTGCCTCTTCTGGACCGCTCGCGCGGCCTTCGAGAGCGCGACGGCTTCGAGCGCCGCCTGTCGAGTACCGGCGCGGCTCATTACGCTGGTCGCGGCGAAGCCCCAGCAGCCGTTCACCAGCGTTCGAACACCGATCCCGTAGGACTCGTTATCGCTGACACCGCTCACCTGGCGTTCACGCGTCGCGATCGTCTGACGACGGTAACGCCCGATGCGTACATCGGCATATGAGGCGCCAGCCGACCGCGCGGCATCGAGCGCCTCGTTCGCCAGTTCCAGTACCAGCGGATCCGCGGCTGGTGCGGCAACCGTCTGAGCCGCTCCGAACGAAACACCTGGTCCAACGGCCAATGCCGCTGCCGTTGCGGCGGTCGTTTTGATGAAGTCGCGTCGAGTCGGGCTCACTGTCATCTTGCGGCGCATTGTTCCTTCCGCCGCAGATCATAGCGCCAACTTCGATGTTCCCACTCGAACCTCCAACTCCCAACCTCCAACTCCCAACTCCCAATTGCCAGTGACTCTTCCGACCAACTCCTCATCCGGAATTTCGATTCGAGGGCTTCTCGCCCAGAGTCCCGGCCGTACGGAGCTGGCATTGCGGCTGCAACGAATATGGGAGCATCAGACTGGACACCTCAGAAACCCTTCGATCTTCGCGAGCGCTTGTTCGAATTCGTTTGTCTCGTCGTTCGCGTAGTGCAGTTTCTCCACACGCGTGGCCCAGTAGCATCGGCACTTTCCTATCAACTGCTTCGGAGTGGAACTTCGGCCGGCGCGAACGACGAGGAAGCCGACGACGGGAGCAGCGACAGAGACACGGCTGCCAAGAGAAAGATCGTGCTTCGTGAGCTCAAAGAGACAAAGTTTCGCTTGCGTGTCTTGCGACGTTGCGCGTTTCTCACACGAGACCAGGATCCTGTCATCCGGGAGTCGGACGAGCTCATCAAGATAGTCGCCACATTGCTTCGTAATTCCAACGCGTAAAGATGACCTTGTGGCCAACCAGCAAGAGGTCGGAAGTTAAGACGCCCGCTGGAGCCAAGTCCGGATTGGGAGTTGGGAGTTGGGAATTCGAGTCGTTGGGAGTTGGGACTTGGCAGTTGACGAGTTATGATCTCCCCGCTTCCAGGGAGGGCTTCATGAAGAGACTAGTCGTGCTGGGTATCCTGTTCACCGCGGGCGCGCTCTCGATGTCCGCGGCCGCACTGCAGGCACCAGCTGCCGGCGGACAGCCAGCGCCGCGCGTGGTCACGGTCGAGAAGCTCCGCGACAACCTCTACATGATGGGTGGCGCCGGCGGTGGAGGGAACAGCGCAGTCTTCGTCACCTCGGCCGGCGTGGTCGTGGTCGACACGAAGAACCCGGGCTGGGGGCAGCCGCTGCTCGAGAAAATCAAGAGCGTCACCGATAAGCCCGTGACGATGATCATCAATACACATACGCATGGCGATCATGTCAGCGGCAATGTGGAGTTCCCGACCACCGTCGAGGTCGTGACGCAGGAGAATACCGCCAAGAACATGGAGGCGATGCGTCCCGCCACCGGCATCACGCCGGCTCCGGATGCCCCCAAGAACATCTTCAAGGAGAACGGCGGCCGCGGGATGCCGAAGCGCACCTTCAAGGACAAGATGACGATCGGCAAGGGCAATGACGCGATCGAACTCCATTATTTCGGGCGCGGACACACCAATGGTGATGCCTTCGTCGTCTTTCCTGCCCTTCGCCTGATGCACGCGGGCGATATTTTCTCGGGTAAGAACATCCCGCTGCTCGATGCCAACAACGGCGGCAGTGGCGTCGAGATCGGCAAGACGCTGATGAAAGCCGCCGAAGGCGTGAAGAACATCGATCAGATCATCACGGGCCACAGCACCGTGATGACCATGGCGGATCTCAAACAGTACGCCGAGTTCAACAACGAGTTCGCCGCGGCGGTTCAGGCGGCCAAGAAGGCGGGGAAGACGCCGGACGAGGTCGCATCAACCTGGAAGATTCCTGCAAAGTACACCGGCTACGCGGAGCCGCAGGCCGCACGGCTGCGTGCCAACGTCCAAATCGTATGGGACGAATCGAAGTAGTGATCCCACGCACCGCGACATGCGCGGACTCCTGGTATTCACCTTCGTGATGACCCTGGGCGGCACGCTCGCCCAGGGCCACCATTCCATCGCGGCCGCCTACGACCGCGATCGGCCCGTCAAACTCGACGGCGTACTCGTGCAGTTCGCAATGGTTCAGCCCCATCCGTATGTGGTCGTCGAGATCAAGGATGGGCGTGACACTGCCCGCTGGCGAGGCGAATTGGACAATCGATGGGAGCTTGTCGCGATCGGGATGAACGAAGAGACACTCAAGCCCGGCGATCGCGTGGTGCTGAACGGCAGCATCGGCCGCAACCAGCCACGAACTCTCTATGTATGGCGGCTCGATCGGCCGGCAGATGGTTTCTGGTACGAGCAGGTCGGCATGAGTCCGAAAATAGGGTTTCGCTAATTCAGTAAGCCATCCAAGGTGCTCTGTGCCACGGGATGGTAGCCCTCGCGCGCCTTCGCGTAGATCCTCTTGGCCATCGCCTTTCCGTCCGCCGTCAATGCCAGATCGCGATAGAGCGGCACGATCAGTTTTCGCCGGCCGATGCGAATCATGTAGCGCTCCATCGCCGGGAACGCAGCGGTGTAGCGGTTCGCGATCGCCAACCGGAACCAGACGTGAGCGATTTCGGCGTTGGGTGAGTCCGTCAGCTTGAAGCGCCGGTCCAACGCGCTCAGACGATCCGCGTCCAGTTTTCGCGGCAGCGCGTCGATGAAATGCACCCATTCCTGTGTCGACCAAGCTGACGCCTGGGCGAGCGCCTCGACCGATCCGCTCATCAGCCAGGCATCACGCGCCTGCTCCACTTTTTCGAGCGCGTCCGACTTGGGCATCACCGCAAACGATGGGATCGACTCCGTGTGAAGCCACTCCTGGATTTGCGCCTCCGTGACTTCCCCAGGCCGGGTCGACAGCAGATGCTTCGACAGGAACTCGAGGAACTGCGCGGTGGTCACGCTTTGAAATGCGTGCTCATCGAACCATCGGCGGAGAAAACGATCGAAGGTGTCGCGCCCGAACTTGTCTTCGAGAAACGAGAGAAACAACGCACCCAGCTCGTACGGCACGACCGAATAGGCATCGTCCGGATCGCGATCGCCAAGTGTGGGTTGGAGCGTTCGATCGCCGGCGACGGTGAGATCCGCGCGCGCCTGTGCGAGATCGCGAAGACCGATGATGCGCTCCATGTCCGAGAGCCTCTTGCCGTAGACGGCTTCGACAATTCGGCGCTCGAGGTAGGTAGTGAATCCCTCGTTGAGCCAGAAGTCCTGCCAGGTGGCATTGGTCACGAGATTACCCGACCAGGAGTGTGCGAGCTCGTGGGCAACGAGGGCGACGAGCGACTTGTCGCCTACGATGACGGTCGGCGTCGCGAACGTGACACGGGGATTCTCCATGCCGCCGAACGGAAACGACGGCGGCAGTACGAGCAGATCGTAGCGGCCCCACCGATACGGTCCGTAAAGCGCCTCCGTCGTCTTGATCATCTGTTCCGTGTCTTCGAACTCTTTCGCTGCGGCAGCGATTGCGGCCGGCTCGGCCCACACACCGGTGCGATCGCTCATCGGCTGGAATGTCAGATCTCCAATCGCGATCGCGATGAGGTAGGACGGAATCGGCTGCGGCATGCGGAAGTGGAACACGCCGCTGCCCTTTTCACCCGGCGCCGCCTCCGCCGCCATCACCGCGACGAGCTCTTTCGGTACGCGGATCGTGGCGTCGTACGTCATCCGGACCGCGGGGGTGTCCTGGATCGGAATGAATGACCGAGCCTGGATAGCCTGAGCCTGGCTGAACAGAAACGGCAGCTTCTTTCCCGATGTCTGCGGCGGCGTGAGCCACTGAAGCCCTTTCGCTGCAGGCGACGAAGCATACGTGATGCGCAGGCGATCGGCGTCGCGCGGGACAGTGACTCGCAACGCGCTGCCAAATGCTGCGGTGGCGGGATCGAGCCGGAAGGCGGCGTCAACCCACGATGCGCCACCGGAGGAAGCTTCGGCCTTGCGGACCTGAAGATCTCTTGTATCGAGGACGACCTCGGTTGCCCCCGGGTCGCGGCGCTCGAACATCAACTCGGCTGTGCCGAGCAACGTCCTCGAATCGAAATCTGCGGTCAGGTCGAGCACCAGATGTTTGGTGATGAAGGCATCGATGTTGGCGTAGGTCGACATATCGCGCGGCAGCTGCGTGGAGGTGGACGAAGGTGACGTGGCAGCTTTAGGGCTGCAGGCCAACATCACGCAGAGGGCCGCACCCGCTCCGATGCCTCGGTAGAAATACGCATGTGGTCTCACTCCGATCTCTCGATGCGAATTATGCCTCCGCCTGCATCCGCAAACAGAGGCGTGTTGCACTCTTGACAGCGGCGTGCGCGGGGCGTATTGGTAGAAGTGCCCCGTCAATTCGGACGCGGAGGTTTCGTAATGGAGAGACCACCGGGCTAGTGAGGCGCATCACGCGATCCCTTCGCCAGAAGGCAGACGTGCTTGATGCGCATCAACAACACGACGTGAAGACAATCTGTAGTCCTGGCTTTCGTCAGGAAGCGTGACGTCAGTCACGCACAGAAACGCCCGGCGCTGAGGCGCACTCAGGTCGGGCGTTCACGCTTAATTCGCAGGCGCGCCAAAACTCTTCCCCGTTTTCTCGTTGCATCCCGCCGCAGGGAGAGTCGTGCCACAGTTGATGATGGGACCGCCGATCGCGCCGAACGGTCGCCCGTCTCTCAAAGGATGCAGGCTCACGGTCAGGACGGTGCCTTGCGGAAAACTGTCCACCGTGACTCCCTGACGCGCCATCGCTGCCGCCGATCCGGTTTCGACGCCCCACACAAGAGGCTTCCCGTTTTCCATCACGACTTTCCCATCAGTGCCCAGCACTTCGAAGATCAACTGCGCGTGGTTGCTGCCGGGGATGAACCGGGTGAGCTTGCCCGTCATCGTCTTGGTCGCCGTCATGTCGTACATCGCGAACGAATGATGCGCGTACGTGTATGTGTAAGCGCTGAACAGGAATATGAGCGCGAGTCCTGCAATCGGGAGTTTCTGTCCCTGTCTATTCATTAATGAGTGCTCCTCAACGTCATGAACTACGTCAACTTCCAAGAATGATTCTTGTCTCCAACGTCCAACTCCCAATTTGAGTTTTACCGCAAACGCTGCCAACCAGGTCGAGGGTTGGGAGTTGGCGTTTGGGAGTTGGGAGTTAATCTAGTTCTCTGGTTTTTTCCAGCCCTGCTCGAAGTGCCGTTCCCAGTTCTCCGCCCACGGCCTGCCGAAGTAATCGATGTAGCCGGAATCCACGGGCGTCAACTGAGTCGGCCGTCCGTCGGGGCCGTTGATGATGGTGCTCTGCACGCGGCACTCGACGTAGGTAAACCGCTGTTCGGGATCGTCGATCGGTCGCACGCGTTCCCACGGCGTGACGGTGTGGAGCGGACGCGTGAACGCTTCCGGATCGTAGAACGTCGTTTCGACCGTAATCGTCTTGCCATCCGCGCTCGGACGAAATACCTCGATCGTTTCCAGTTTGTTGCTGTACTCGAACATCGAATGTGACAGCGTCCACCCTTGCACATTCGCCGTCCACGCGACCAGCGTGTTGCCGTTCCAGAAGCCGACGGTTTCGCCGTACCACTGCGGGACCTGCTGGACATGTTTCCGGCCGATGAGGACTTTCCGCAACAGGTTGTCGGCGATGCCGCTGAGGAACTGCACCTGGTGGGGCGTCATGAGCACCTCGATCGGTCCTCCGAGCGAAGCCTGCGCCCACCAGCGCATGAATCCTTCCGGGTAGCAGAATGCGGCCATCCACTGAGGCGAGTTGGATACGCCCTCGTGGTAGTTCATCTGCACCATCCGCTTCTGATACTCCGGCGTGAGCAGCGACAGCATAGTGGCCGTCTGCAGATTGACGCCCCAGATCCACTGGTCTTCGTTGCCGCGGCGTTGATAGAAGCCGTCCCAGTCCGGAAGGGTCTGGCGCGTGTGGTTCGTCGGACCTCCCGCCTTTCTGGCTTCGGCCATCAGCGCCTCGTAATGCTCCGCCGCCGTCTTGTAGGCATAAGGGCTGACGATCTTTTCGATTGGGTAGTCCAGGTTGCAGTCACCCCAATGCGCGACGCGATTCGAGCGCGTCCACATGTCCGTCAACTGGCGAGGCGTGTTGCAACGCGCGTAGCGCTTGTCCGTCCAGTTCGCGCGATCCAGGTAGAAGTTCTTCGTCGTGAACAAGTCGACTGGCAACGGTGTGATGCCAGCGGGCGGTGTCGTTGATGTCGGGGCGCCGCCGCCTCGTCCGCCTCCCCCGCCGCGTCCGCCACGACCCTGCGCGCTCGCCTCGTTGCCCAGCCACGCCCAGGTGGCCACCGAGACGACGAGTGCCAGCGCGAGAACACTGCTGCGTGCCATACCCATGTATGAGAGCTCCTCGTATACGCGCGAGCCTCTGCTGCGCGCCGGGGAATACGGTACCACGGCTCCGCCGGGTGGCTGGGATTGTTGGGTAGCTGGGTAGCTGGGTTGTTGGGTTCACGGGTAGATGGGTAACTCGGAACCCTGACTATGGTGCTCGCGACCCATTGATTTCATCAACCCACGCAGAGGGGCGGACGTTCTACGAATGCGCAATTCAAAATTTAGATAGACGGAGTCCTCGATGTAGCCCAAATGTTTGGCTGCATGAAGGCAGTAACCGACTTCCGCGAGTGACCCGTGTGCCACCTGTAGAAACTGCAGTTTCTCGCCAGCTTTGTGCCTTCCAAAGCCTTCAGCGCTATTGGCGGGGACAGAGAATGCTGAACGTCGAAGCTGCGATGCCAATTCGAAGCGTTCAAGTGGGGGAAAGGTTCGAGACAGAATGTGCAGGTCGATAAACAGATCGTCAGCGCGCTGCCAGGCGATCAGTGAATGATGCGGTAGCGTCATGCGCCAGCGTCGAGCAAGGCCAGTGCCGACCCGGCCACCATGCTCGATACGGACCAACGCTCGCGCCTACCAGCCGCCTCTAGACACCCAACAACCTAGCTACCTGCTACCTAGTCACCCAGTTACCTATTGATACCGCAGTACCACCGCGGGATCGACGCGCGTGGCGCGCAAGGCAGGAATCCAGGCCGCTACTGCCGCGACAAGTGTCAGGACCACCGTCACCACGATGAGCGTGGCGGGATCGCTCGGTGAGACATTGAACAGCACGCTCGACAGCGCGCGCGCCGCGCCGAGCGCCGCCATCACGCCAACCGCGAGTCCGACGCCCACCGTGAGCATGACGCCGCGGACCATGACCCACACAACCCCAGGACCACCTGCGCCGAGGGCGATTCGGATCCCCATCTCTTTCGTGCGCTCGCGAACCGCAAACGCCACCACGGCGTACAGCCCGAGCCCGGCGAGCACCAACGCGGTCAGGCTGAACCCGACCAGGATACTTGCACCAAGACGCGGGACCAGCAATTGCTGATCGACATGATCGTTCACGGTCACGAGCTGCATGATCGGCAGCTTTGAATCGTAGTCACGCACCACACGTCCGATTGTCGCGATCAGGCCCGACGGGTTCCCGGACGCCCGCACGATGAACGATGCGGAAAACATGCCCTGCTGATCCCACGGGCGATACAGCTGCGGCTCCGGCTTTTCCGTGAGGGTGCCCACCTTCACGTCAGCGGCAACGCCGACAATTTCTACCCACGAGTCCGGCACACCGTCGTATCCATACCGGCGGCCCACGACGTTCGAGGTACCCCAGTAGCGGCGTGCCATTGCCTCGTTGACGATTGCCACCGGCGGCGCTGCGCGATCATCTTGCGGCCGGAATGCTCGACCATGAAGCACGGGAATCCCCAGACCGTCGAAATAGTCGACGGATACTACCGCGCTCGACACTTCCGCCGTGTTGGTCCCTGTCGGTGAGATGTACTGCTCGATGACCAGCGTGTTGGTCGGACCGCGACCGAGCGGCGGCCGAGTCGTTCGAACGACCGACTGCACGCCGGGGATTGCGGCGAGTCGTGTTTGAAGCTCCTGATAGACACGGCGTCCGTCGGGCCCCTGATAGCCGGCTTGCAGGGCACTCGTCGTAACAATGGCGAGTCGTGCACTGTCGAAGCCGAGATCGACGCGCGCCATCTGCAGAGTGCTGCGAATGACGAGGCCCGTCCCCGTGAGAAGGACGATGGAGAGCGCGACCTGGAACGACACCATGGCGTATCTGAGAGCCACGTGATGCGGCACAGCGCTCGCCCCGCTCAATACGCCGACTGCGTCCGTCTTCACGGCACGCACGGCTGGTGCGAGTCCAAACGCGACTCCAGTCACAATCGAGAGAGCGATCGCAAACGCGAGCACCCTGAAATCAATCGACAAATCCACCAGCCCTGACGCAGTCGAATTCAGCAGTCCTGCGGCGGCAGGCATATCCGTCGACGAGACAACCTTCAATAGCCACATCGCTGCAATGCTTCCGACGACACCGCCGGCGGTGGACAATACGAGGCTCTCGGTGAGGAACTGACGCAGTATCCGGACGCGACCAGCGCCCATCGCCATGCGAATCGATATCTCGCGCTGCTGACCGGCGCCGCGCAGAAGCAGCATGATCGCCAGATTGCTGCACACGAGCGCGAGCACCAGACCGACGATCGCCATCAACAGCGTCGCGGCCGAAACGATCACCCGATCGAGAGCCGGATGGATACGGACAGTACGAGCCGGTAACACCTCGATGCGACGTGTCTGGTCGAGGCCGGCGAAGCGTGTGCCGAGATCGGCAGACACGCTGTCCATGGCCGCGCGCGCTTGTGCGATCGTTACGCCCTCGCGGAGCCGCGCGCGAATCATGAACCAGTGATCCTGCGGTCGCTCGAGTACCTGGCTGAATCCCTGAACCGGACCGATGGCCGACACCGAGAGCCAGAAGTCGACCGCGACTCCGCTCGCGAAGCCGTTGTACGATTCCGGACCGATACCAACGATCGTCACCGGAGATCCGCCGAGGCGGATCGTCCGTCCGACCAGACTCTCGTCAGCGCCAAAACGCGTGCGCCACGCATGATCGGTGACGACCGCGACGGGGCCTGCAGTAGCCACGTCCTCTTCCGAGGCAATCCAGCGACCACGTGCGACACCCAGCCCAAGCACCGGGAAGTATGACGAGGTGGCGAACTCGACGAGTGACGGCCTGATGCCGAAGTCGGTCTCCGCGTTCACTGTGGTGTAGAACATCGCCGCCGCGCCGGAGAAGACATCCCTGCGCGAGGCAATCGCCTGATAGGCAGGAAACGAGCTCGATTGCGGCTGCCCCTCGTCCGAGTGCTGGTACACGTTGACCACGCGAGACGGGTCGGCAAACGGCAGCGGCCTGAGCAGGACGGCGTTCACGGCGCTGAACACGACTGTGTTCGCCGCGATGCCAAGGCCGACGATGAGGACAGCGAGTACCGTAAAGAGCGGTGAGGCGGCCAGACGCCGCAATCCGTACCGCACGTCTTGCATGAGCAGATCCATCGAGACCCCCATGCGCGATCATCAAGTTGCGTGCCCGGTAGAGTGCAGGAGAAACGGCGCGTTTCCCCTGCCTGCCGTCCGTGCGTGGGACGGGGTGTTCGAAGATGAACGGGCCTGACGGGGCGCGGGCGCGCGGCCCGTTACTGCGCGGGGCGGCGCGGTGCCACGGCGAGGGCAAAGACAAATCGCTGGCCATCAGGGCTGCTGACCGTGCTCAACTGTGCCGGCGCAAGGATCCCTCCAGGCAGTTTGAACAGGAGTTTCGGCGTGCCGGCCTGGAATGGTGACGTCGACGTGACGTCAACAGCCATCACACTCTGGCCGCCCTGCGCCGACAGGAAGAAGAGCTCCTTCCCATCGCGCGTCCAGGAGATACCGCCCACAGCGGCATCATTCGATACCTGCACTGCCGGCGGCGCGGCCCCGTTCGCTGACGCCCGAGTAGCCTCCTCGAGATTCTTGACGTAGATCTGGAAGCGTCCGGACTGATTCGAACTGAAGGCCAGCCATCGACTGTCTGGCGAGAAACGGCCGCCGCGCTCGCGGCCCAGCTCGATCGGTTTGCGCTCACCACTGAGTGGCAGCACATACATCGTTTCGCCAGCCCAGAAACAGAGATAGCGTCCGTCGGCAGACCAATCCGTCAGGATAATCGTCGCGCCGCTGGTGTGCGTGTAGATCAGCTCCTCCGTGCCGCTTCCATTAGCAGCTCGCCGGAAGATCCCGTGCGTGTTCTCGCGATCCGACACATACGCAATCTGCGTCCCGTCGGGCGACCAGATCGGCGCCGAGTCCTGAGGCGCATCCGACGTGATCGCCGTGCTCTTGCCGGTGGCGATGTCGTAGGTCCAGATGTCGCGACCGTCCGTATCGGGATCGTTTTTGACAACGACGATGCGCGAGCCATCAGGTGAGAACGCCGCCTGCGAATATGAACCCACTTCACCGAGGCGTGTCACCACGTTGCCTTGACGATCGAAAATCGTGAGCTGCTGCACGCTCCGCCGCGCACCGCGCGCCATCAGGCGCCCCAGCGTGCCGTTCTTGCCTGCGGCGGCTATCGCCTCTTTCCCTCGTACGGCGAGAGCCTGCTGGAACGCATCGACATCCGCTTTGTGCACGATTTCGACTTCGAAGCCGATGGCGCCCATCTCGTCGAACGATTGTTCGCCGAAGATTGCGCGGCGCGGCGGGTTGATCGGATTGCGCGGATTGTCGGAGGAGTTGTCGTACGTCAAGGTGACGTCGAGCCGTGTCCCCCTGGGCAGCGTGAACGGTTGCTTGTAGGTGTAGCTGTCCTGCCAGTTGAAGTCCCAGTCTCGAATCCAGAGCAACGGTTTCTTCGACCCGTCGGGCAGCGTCGCATCCGCCTTCATCTCCTTCGCGAGGTAATGCGCATGCGCAAACGCGCCGTACACCTTCGCGTCGCCGGGCAGAGTGAACGAATCCGTGATGGTGAATTTCTTCTCGCCGGGCGGGATGTCGATGCCGGCGCCGAAGCCGAACACCGCCGGCAGCATCAACGACAACAGATCCTTCTGCCCGCCCTTCTCGGCAAAATAGATCCCGATTAGCGATTTCTCGTGCTCGACCTTGCCGCTCGGGTGAAAGTGGACCTGCAGCAGAAAATCGGATCCCTTCGGCAACCGGGAGACGAGTCCTTCTGAGAACATCGTCGGCTGTGTGCCGGGCGCCCAGCCGCCGAGACCTGGCGAATCGGTACGGTCTGCAATGCCGACGGCACTGAGGCCGCCGAACCCGGGACGACCGTCTGCGCCATCGACGTTGGCCCTGCTTCCACCAGGGACCTGCGCAAAGATCGCGTGGTGCACGACTTTTCGTGCGCTCGGTCGGAACTCCACGCCGCGAACCCATTTGTCCTCGGTCAGTCCGGTCGGGATGACAAAATTGCGGAACACGTCGGGCCCACTCGCCGGCACTTCGAACGCAACCGGCATCTCGAGAATCAGATCCGGTTGTCCCAGCCGCCAGCCATCCGGAGGAAATTCCGGGAGCTTCGGCATCTTCGCGTCGTCGCCGCGCGGCATCCCCTGCTTCACCCATGCACCGATGGTCGCAATCTGCGCGTCGGTCAGCCGCCGCTCGTTGAGAAATTCGCCGTAGCCGTGCTCGGCATGCCACGGCGGCATGTATCTCGACTCCGTGACCCTGGCGATCAACGTGGCGCGCTTGGCCACGTCTTCGTATGAGATCAACGCGAACGGGGCTGCTTCACCAGGACGATGGCAGGTGACGCAGTTCGCGTAGACGATCGGCGCGATCGTTTCGCTGAAGGTGATGCGTGAAGGCACTGTGGCCGCTGCGGGCGCCTCCTGACGCGGCGCGTGCGAGTACCCAATGAGCGGCCTGAGAAGAACAACAGCTACAAGACAGAGAAACAGGACGCGTCGTCTACTCATGGTTGTGCTTCCTCAGCAAAGCGGAATCGGTGATGAAGCAGCCAAGCGCTTCGGTCTCTGGGTGCGAAACTGTTCTTCCGGCCAGCACCGCATCGAGCGCGTCGCGCAGATCGTGACTGGTCACCTGCTGGCGCGTCTTGCCAAAGGCCGCGTAGAGGTTGTCAATGCGACCGCGGTAGCGAATCTCTCCCGATCGATCGATCACGACGGCCTGTGGCGTGATCGACGCCTTCGCGTACGTCGCGGCCGTTCGCTCACGATCGACGACGACGGTAAAACCGTCGTAGCCGTATTCGTGAAGATGCCGACGAACGTCCTGATCGAGATGTGCGGCGGAGGGATAGACGTCGACGTCCTCGTACATGAGCGAGCACTCGACGCCGCGCGGGCCGTAGTCGCGGCACACACGCTGGATCTCCGGCGCGTACGAGTTGGAGACGGGGCAATCAGTGGCCACGAAGAACACGACCGTCGCTGGCCCAGTGGGCGCAAACGGCGTCAGGGCTCGGCCGTTGAGGTCGCGAAGCGTCAGTCTCTTCCCGGGTCCGGCTTGAGCTGCAACGATCGCACTGGCAAAAGCGATGGTCCACAGAAGGATGGCTGCTCGTCGCATGTGCATTTCCGGGAAGGGGTCTGACCCCGGTGTTGTCGATGATCTAGGTATCGCTATTGTCGATAGTCGAGGTATGCTTGTCAAGACGCATGCCCAAACCATCTGACCTTCTGCAAGGCACGCTCGACCTCCTGATCCTGAAAACGCTCGTGCGCGAGCCACTGCACGGCTGGGCCATCTCGAAGCGCATTCAGCTCCTCTCCGACGAGGTGCTCGCCGTGCAACAGGGGTCGCTGTACCCGGCGCTCCATCGGCTGGAGCAACAGGGATGGATCACCGCAGAGTGGAAAGGTACGGAACAGGGCCGCAACGGAAAGTTCTATACGTTGACGCGCGAGGGGAAGCGTCAACTCGAGCGCGAGCTCGAAACCTGGAAACGGCTCTCTTCGGCCGTCGGCCTGCTCCTGGAACGCGCATGATTTCGAGCCACGTCGATGACATCTCCCTCTCGCCTGCTTCGCGTCGCACGGCAACGCATCCGCGGCCTTCTGAAGAAGGACGCGGCTGACGACGAACTGAGTCGCGAGCTCGCATTCCATTTCGAGCATCTGGTCGAAGAGTACCGGGCCGAGGGTCTGTCGTTCGAAGCCGCGCAGCGCGCGGCGCGACGGGCAATCGGCAACATCCCGCTACTCGAAGAACAGTGCCGCGATCATCGACGCGTATCGTGGTTCCACGATCTTCGACAGGACGTCTTCTACGGTCTGCGGATGCTCCGGCGCAATCCCGGCTTCACCGCCGTGGCCGTGCTGTCGCTCGCGATCGGCATCGGCACGAACACTGCCATCCTCAGCGTGATCGACGCCGTTCTTCGTGCCGGGCTGCCGATTCCACGCGACGATCGACTGGTCGTCATCCGCACCTATCCCCTGGACAATCCGCGGCAGGAGACGCACGCGTTGCTCGACGACTACGTCGAATGGCGCAAGGCCAATCGCTCGTTCGACGCGATGGGAGTGGCGCTCGGCAACCAGGCCGACTTCGGCGCTGATGGCGACAACGCCCCGGCGGAGCGCATACAGGGACAATCGGTGAGCGGCGGCACGTTGCTGGCGCTGGCGGTGCAACCGATCGCCGGCCGGGTCTTCAACGACTCGGAGACCAACGTCGGCCCGCCGGCGCCGATCGTCGTCATCAGCCATCGTCTGTGGCAGCGGCGATACGGCGCGCGCGCCGACATCATCGGGCAGACCGCCCGCCTCGATCGCCTCAACCGGACGATCATCGGCGTGATGCCGGAGGGATTTCATTACCCGAACGAAGGTGTCGATTACTGGATACCTCTTGTCGTCAGCGAGCCGGCGCGGCTACCCAATCTCCAGCGCTTCTTCGTGGTGACAGCTCGTTTGAAAGAAGGAACGACCGCCGAACAGGCACAAGCCGATATGGACATCATCGCGGCACGGCTGGCGCGAGAAGACCCCGAACGTCATGACGGATGGGGCGTCCGGGTCAAGCCGGTTCGCGACGCGATGTTTGGATGGAGTCGAGAACGGCTGCTGACTCTCGAAGCGGCTGTGGCGCTGGTGCTGCTCGTCGCCTGTGCCAACCTTGCCGGGCTGCTGCTGGCACGTGGACTTGCGCGCATGCCCGAGATGGCAATGCGTTCGGCTCTCGGTGCGGGCAGCGGCCGAATCGTCCGTCAACTGCTGGTCGAGAGCCTGCTGCTCTCGTTGATCGGCGGCGCCTTCGGCGTACTCGTCGCCATCGGTGGCATTCGCGCGCTCGTGGCCATGAATCCTCCACCAGGTGGCGTGGGGATCGTCGACGTCGGCCTGGATCTGCGCACGCTGGCGCTGACTGCGTTGGTCTCAATCGTGACGGGACTGCTGATCGGCCTTGCGCCGGCAGTGGTGAGCGCGCGATCGGGCTTGAGCACGATGTTGAAGGACTCGCCGCCTGCGATAACGGCGAATCTTCCGCCGCGCTTTCGCAACGCCCTCGTCGCCGCGCAGATCGCCGTCACCGTCGTCTTGCTGGTGGGGTCGGGATTGCTGATGAAGAGTTTTGTGCAGCTCTCCTCACGCGATCTGCGGTTCGATCCCGAGCGGCTGCTCTCGTTCGACATCCACGTGCCGCTCAATGACTACATGCAGCGGCGCGTCACCGCTGCCGACAGTTATTTCGAGATCGATCCCCCGCCGGCGCTCACCTTCGAACGCATATACCGTGGACTGAGCGCCCTTCCCGGCGTAGAGATGGTGGCCGGCAGTTCGTATCCCCTGTTGAATAGCGTCGTCGTTCCGTCGGCCGCCATCAGCGTAGAGTCGCGCGTTCTCCGCGGGACGCCCACACCCGCGGCCAGCCTGGCCATCGGTGTCGGAGGCGATGCGACTCACATCGTCGACCGTCATTCTGAGAGCGCGGCGTACTTTCTGGTGACGCCAGACTTCTTCACGTCGATTCGCGCCGAACTCACGAGTGGCCGCGACTTCCGACCGACGGATGTCTCGTCGTCGCCGTGGGTCGCCATCGTCAACGAAAGCGCTGCACACCATTTCTGGCAGGGCCAGGATCCCGTCGGCCGCCGAGTGACCATTCTGGATGTGCCGGATGAAGGCTCGCGCGAGATCGTGGGAGTTGTGCGCGACATCCCGCTGACCTTGCAAGGCGAGCTGCGGCCCATCATCTATACGTCTTATCTGCAGCAGCCTCGGCGTCATCCGCGGCCGGTGACAATGTTCGGTCAGATGTCGTTCCTCGTACGCACGACTGGTGACCCGATGAGCGTGCTCTCGGGCGCGCGTCGCGTCGTTGCGGACGTCGATCCCGATCGGCCGCTCGCGGACGTCGGGACGATGGAACGCCGCACTGCTGCGATGATGCCGGAGCGCGGATATTTTGTGTTCGCCATCACTGCCTTCGCGATGACCGCGACGTTGCTGGCCGCCATCGGCATTTACGGTGTTCTGGCGTATGCAGTGTCGCAGCGCTCGAGAGAGATCGGGATCCGGTTCGCGCTCGGCGCGAGGGGGCTCGAGATCATCGTGCTTGTCGGCGGCCGTGCCTTGATGATGTTGTCGCTGGGCGTGGCCGTCGGGCTTGCTGTCTCGCTGATACTCACGCGTCTCCTGCAATCACAGCTCTGGAATGTGGAGCCCACCGACCCGGCGACGTTCGTCTCCGTATCACTGTTGCTGGTCGTGGTGGGGATCGCGGCGGCGTTCTTTCCCATTCGCCGCGCTGCTTCGGTCGATCCCACGGTCGCGCTTCGCTGCGAGTAGACCGCGCATCTTCAGCTCCTTCCGTCGATACCTGATCGTGGCAAATGTGTCCGGCGATTGAAGCGAGCGCTGATCGCGTCAGCGAAGACGTGTAGAATCCCGGCAACAGCAACAGCGCCGTGTTCCTGCGAATGCGACGCCGTGCCTGGAGGTTCCTATGGCATGCGGCAGCACCAAGACAATCGAGGGCCTGTTGGCAGGCACGTTCGTGTTCGGGCTGATCTTCGGGGCATTCGCGAGCGCTCAGGACAGATTGCCGCCCATACCCGCCGACAAGCTGACACCGGCGCAGAAGAAGACTGTTGATGAATACAAGAAGGCACGCGGCGGGGAGCCCGGCGGTCCATGGGCGGTGCTGACACGAAGTCCGGAACTGATGTCACGCACCCTGATGCTGAGTGACTACCTGCGCTTCAACAGCACGCTCCCGCCCCGACTGAGTGAATTCGTCATACTCATGACCGCCCGTGAATGGGGTCAGAACTACGAGTGGAACGCTCATCAACCGCTCGCAATCAAAGGCGGTTTGAATCCCGAGGTCGCCAAAGCTATCGCGGAAGGCCGGCGCCCCGGGCAGATGGCGGAAGACGAGGCGGGCCTGTACGACCTGATCCAGGAACTGCTCCACAACCGAACGGTCAGCGATTCCACCTATGCCAGGGCCGTGTCGAAGTTTGGCGAGCAGGCAGTCGTGGAAGCGGTGAGCATTTCGGGCTACTACACGATGGTCGCAATGCTGCTCAACACCGCGCGCACGCCGCTCGCGCCCGGGGTTGTCGCGCAGCTCCCGGATTTTCCGTAGCGCGCGCGGCCAGCAACGTCGCCCCTTGGGGTGTGGATCACTCGAGCGGCAGCAAAGCTTCGGCGGCCAGCACCTCGATCGTGGCGGAGGCGAACGGCGTGGTCACGCGCCCGTCGTTCACCTCCAGCGTGGCTACCGCGCCCGGCTGGAAGATGTCCTTGATGCGCTCGTGCCGTTGCTCGACGATCTGCCCGTGCGCGTCACGGTAGCTCGTTTGGTACAAAACGTCTCGGAAGGCCACCCGCGGATTGTCGTTGCGGAGCGTCACATTCCATAGCGCGACGCCACGAGGACCCATCGTCAGGCGGGTATTCGAAAGGTGGACGTCGCGCAGGGCGTCGTACGGTCTCGATGGATCCTGCAGGGACGACGGGCCCCCGGCAATTGCGAATCCGCGGCGGTGGGCGAACAACTGGGGCTGCTTCGTGCGAATGGCGGCTGCCACCACTTCGCGGTTGCGGAAAATCGACTTCTCCGGGGCGTGGATCCACGCCTGTCCGACGTGAAACGCGACATTCGCCGCGAGGATCGCGCCGGCGATCCGGCGCCACCGCGGCGAGTCGACGAACGTCCAGCAGTACGCCGCGAACATGAAGGCCACGGGTGCCAGCACGTAGAGCGAGTGAGCCTGAGGCGGCTCGAGCACGAACCAGAAGCTCACGTAGACGAGCACGACCGATCCCGCGACGAGCCACCGGAGCGTCTGCCAGCCGGCATGCGGCGATTGCGTGCGGAACCACTCCCGCAGCATCCAGAACGGCTGCCAGATGCCAGCTGCCCAGACTACGACCGTCAACGGCACCATCCAGAGGTGCCGGAACAGAAAGATCGTCCGGTTACCACCGCCGGTCCCGATGAAGCGCCAGATCTCGAGGCTCGCGAATGAAAAGAGGCGAGCCAGCGAGGACAGCAGGACATCCGGGCTCACCCAGTGCGGACGCAGGTTGCGCAGCGTGCCGCCGGAGCCGCCGCCCATGCCGTAAACAACGAAGGTCGGCAGCAGGAGCGATCCGAACAGCAACAGCCCGGCGACGACCGCCACCGTGTTCAGCGCGACCGAGCGCACGCCCTGCGGGACGCCCAAGACCCAAGCGAGGACGACGTAAGGGAGGAGCAGCGGCCAGGAGAGGTGGATTTGCATCACCCAACCGAGGGCGGCTCCCATCATCAGGAACGTCATCGGCACCGGCACCTTCCCGAGGCGGAAGGTCGGCAGCGCCTCGAAGAATCCGATGAAGAAGACCAAAACGGGGGCCAGCAAGTACGACGGGTTGATGACGTGCGTGGAGAACTCGAGGGTCCACGGCAGGCTCATGAGCCATCCCCACACAAGCCACCTGGGCAGCTGGGGCAGGCGGGCCCGGATGTACCAGGCGAAGAGGGCGAGCCCCGCGAGCGACAAGAGATTCAAGAGCACGTACGGCGCTTCCGGCACCGGAGCGATCGCGAACGGAAGGCCCACGAGGAGCGGCTGCAGTGCGCCAGGAATCTGGCTGTCCGTCCACGTGACGTCCGGGCCGAAGTATGGCCAGTCGCCGGTCGCGTACCAGCGCAGACCCATCAAGTAGATCTGCGTGGGGTCCTCGAAGAAGAACTCCCGCGTCAGCCCGTACAGGAGGCGGAAGACGAAGAACGCTGCGAAGGCGACGACGGCGATTGCCACACGACGGAGCGTGCTGGCCGTTGGGGGGCCGCCGTCCCCTTTCCGTATCTCCAAGAATCCGCCGTCCTCGCTACTTCTGCTTCGAGTAATTGACGAGCGTCTGGTCCTTACAGTTGTCCTTCGTGAACGGCTGATCGGCGATGGCGACGACGTCCGAGCCAGTGTATTGACCCTTCAAGTAGTCGGGATCGACCGCGGTGTAGGCACGCGTCAATTTCGTCGTCTTTGGATCGAGCGTGAAACGTTCGACCACGTGCAGCTTGTTACTGTGTCGCACCGGCGCGTTCAATACACCGGGTTCGAATCCGACCGTATCGACGACCAGCACGTCGCCGTCCCAGCGGCCGATCGAGTGACCAGCCCGGGTGGGCTTGATGTTCTCCGGGTGCGTCTTCATGTTCATGTAAACAGTGCGCCGAAGGTCCATCTGCCCGTACTGGATAACGATCGTGTCCTTGTTCTGCGTGATGCGGTTCACCGGACCGTCGAAGGTCCAGTCGAAGACGATGCTCGTCGTCTCGCACCGGAAACGCGGGTTGTCGTCACGCACAAACTTGGCTGCCGCTTGCTCGCCGAGTGGCGTCAGTTCAGTACCTCCATAGAGGCGTGGTCCCGGAGGTGGACCACCGCCCCTGCGAGCGCCACCACCACCGCCCCGCCGTTCGCCCGGTTTGCTCGTCTCCAATTGGCTCAACGGCACCAGGCCTCCGCCGGCGCCTCGCGGGTCGGCCATGACGACCTGTTCCGGAGCCCAATCACCGGTGATGTTGGGCTCGCCGGTCGGACGACGCGCCTCGCGTGCCTTCGACGCGAACGGCAGCGCGCCGCGTACCTCGGTGACACCACCTCCCGCCCCCTTCACGTACTGACCATATCGATCCATGTGGCTGCCGTTCTCGAAACGGATCGTGTTGAGGTAGCAGGAATTCGGATCGGCTCGGTCGGGAGCCGCCTCAATGGTGATCTTGCTGTTGATCGGGAAGAGCTCCTTCGACCAACCCGAGCGTCGCAGCGTGTGCGCAGATCGCATTTCGCATCTGTGCTTCGATACCTGTCCATTGGCATCGGTGACCTCGAAATACAGCCACGAGTGTGGATTGACGAAGTCGATTCGCGTGAGCTTGCCGGTGTAGGTCACTGACTTACCCAGCTCGAACGTGCCAGGCCCATGATGAGCAGATGCCGCCACTGCGCACACAAAAAACGTCACCACGAACGCGACCACTCGCCTCATGCTCGGTCTCCTCCGGCGGGGTCTCAACCCCGCTGCCGAAAGTTCGTATTGTAGGCCGAAGTGCGTGCCGCGACGGCGGCGGCGTTGTCGTGGCCAGTGATTCTTGGACGATCTGCGGATGCTCTTGAACAAAAGCGCATCGTGCGAGGCGGAGCTTTTTCTACTTGTTCAAAGGGGAGACGGGCGAACCCGGTGAGATCCGCCCCGCGTGGGGAGTGGCAACGAACGCGACGCCTGCGGGCGTGCCACCTTCCGGGGGAGTGAAAGGAATAGTGCACACCCCGGTATCCCGGTCAAACAACGACAAACGACGGACTGCCCGCGAGCTACTCAGACGACCGTTGCGGCTCGGTCCGATAGCCCGTGCGCGAACCAGGGTCACTCTGAAACGATTCCCTGGCTTCGCGATATGCGGTTTCGCCCTGCTCGCGTGCATGACTGATAGCGTCACCGGCACGTTCCCAGCCGGTTGCCACAGCGGACTTCACGCGCTCGGACTGTGACCGCAGTGTGTCGCGCCCGCGTTCCATGGCATCGCGCCCAAGCTCGTTGCCACGGCGCCGCAAATAGGCACGCGTGTCGCGACCGTTGGCAGGAGCGAAAATCAGCGCCGCCGCAGCACCCACGGCTGCGCCGATGACGAACGCTGACCACGTTCCCGCCGAGTAGTTCGAATCATACGCTTCACTGTAGTTGTCCATGAATTTCTCCTCCCCCGCCCGACGCGACGTCGCAGGTGATGTCGTAAACCGGATCCTGGTGTCGACCCGATGAGTCTCAACCAGGATCCGCCTTGAGGTCCTACGCCGCACGCGTCGTTCGAGGGCCTTGTCACACGGCTCGTCTACCTGAAATGAGTTGCACCAATACGGCGACGACCGCGAGTACAAGCAGCAGGTGGATGAATCCACCGAGTGTGTACGAGCTGACGACTCCCAACAGCCACAGCAGCAACAACACGACGAAGAGTGTCCACAGCATGGTCATTCTCACATCGGTCGAACTCTGACGCGCCGTGAGGAGCAGCGCGGCGGAACCGCCGACCATGCGGTCCGCACCTCGCGATGGAGCACACGCCGTGCCATGCCACGGCCGGGCCAGTCACAGACGGGCGCTCAGGGCAGTCATGTGATTTGCTTGTAAGAGTTGCAGCTTTCGCAGCACATCCTGCAAACCTCATCAACGAATTCGGGTGGTGATCAGCTTCATTCCTCAACCCGCGCATCGGTGACAGGGCACGAAACGTGCTCATTGACCACTGCGCGTCGTGGCGACGCACGAGGAGGAACTCGATGAGAGGCTCGTTCGCTCTTGGTATCGTCTTGTTGCTCGCGGGACTGGCGATTCTCGCGTGGCCGGCGATTCCCTACACCGAGCGGAAGAAGGCCGTCGACATCGGCCCTATCGAAGTGCAGACAGAAACACAGAAGCATGTCTTCCTGCCGCCAGTTCTTGGCGTCGCGGCGGCCGCATCGGGAGTCGCGCTGATCGCCATCGGCCGTCGCCGCGCGTAGCGCCCACGAGAAGCCGCGAAGACGCGGAAGACACGAAGTGACACATTGGCGGAGGTAGACGTGAGCCAGGCAGATCGACGAGCACGACAGACATCAGTGACCCGGCGCCAGGTTCGGCGCGCAGTCGTATCAGGCGCTCTCGTGCATCGGCGGATCCGATCCGCGATGGGCGCGTCTGCCACTCAATCGAGCCGCGACGGCCACACCAAGCCGCGGCTCCTGGTCGTGGAGCACGATACGTTGACGCGCGAGACGCTCGCGATGATGCTGCAGTACTATGGTTACGACGTCACGCTCGCGAGCGACGGGAAGGAAGCGACTCGCCTGCTCGCCGACATGACGCCGGACCTCGTGGTGATGGATTGGCGCACGCCCGGCCTGTCGGGGTTCTCGTTATGCCTGGCACTGCGGCGGCGTTGGCCGCTCATGCCGATCGTGGTCGTCACTTCGAGCGAGGAAGTCTTCGACGGCGACCGTCCCGTGAATGCGTGGCTGCAGAAGCCCATCGATCCGCCGCTGCTCAATCAAGTGATCCACGACGAACTCGCGCCGGTCCTGAGCTCATGAGACACGATTCGTGACGCGACCCCAGCGTATCTTGCTCGGCGTTCTGGTGGCCCTGGGCATGGCGATCGCGCTTGCCGCCGCTGTCCTGAGCAGCGAGTGGGCGACGCGACGCACGCAGCGCGAGCTCGTTCGAATCATCGAAAGCCGGCTCGACGCCGACGCGGAGGTGCAGGAGGTCACGATGTCGATCTTCCCGCGCCTGTCGATCGAGGGGCGCGGATTGACGCTCACCCGGACCGGGACCGATCATCGCCTCCCCTTCATTCGCATCGACAAATTCAGCGCATCGGGAACGTTGCTCGACGTACTCAAGCGATCGATACAGGTGGTGGAAATCGAGGGATTTCAGATCGACGTCGCGCGTGGAAACAAGCCCGGGGACTCCGCCATGCGCAAAGCACGCGACCTCGAGATCGGCGAGATCAGACTGAGTGGCGGCCTGCTCCGTATCCTTCCCGATGATCCGGAAAAACTCCCGCTGAACTTTGACCTCCAGAGCGTCACCTTCTACGACTTCAGCTTCGACCATGCCGGACGATACATGGCGACCGTGGTCAACCCGAAACCGGAAGGACTGGTCAGGAGCAGCGGCTGGTTCGGTCCCTGGAATTCCCACTCGCCACGTTCGACACCGTTGTCCGGCGAGTACGAGTTCAAGGATGCCCGGCTCGACACGATCACGGGGATCGGCGGAACGCTCAATTCGACCGGCACGTTCGAGGGCGTCCTCGAGCACATCAGCGTCAAAGGCACGACAACGACGCCGGACTTTCAACTCGATCTCGCCAAGCAGCCGATCACGCTCGAGACCAGCTTCGTGGCGATTGTCGACGGAACCAGCGGCGACACCCACCTCGAAGAAGTGAACGCGACACTCGGGCGCACGCGCATCGTGGCCAAGGGATCGATTGCCGGCGCACCCCGCGCCAAGGGGCGAACGATCGCACTCGACGTGCGCGCCGATGGACAATTCGATGATTTCCTGAGGCTCGCCGTCAAGGCGCCAAAGCCGATGATGCGCGGCGGTATCGCGTTGAATACGTCGCTCGTCATTCCGCCCGGAGATGTCGACGTCGTGCAGAAGCTGCAGCTCCGAGGATCCTTCAAGATTCGACGCGGGCAGTTCACCTCGGACACGGTGCAGGACAAGATCGACGAGCTCAGTCGCCGTGGACGCGGCGAGCCCGAAAACGAGAACGTCAACAACGTGCTCGCTGACTTCGGCGGCAACTTCGCGCTGCAACACGGGCGTCTCGATCTTCCGAAATTCCAGTTCGCCGTCGAGGGTGCGCGAGTCGCGCTCGGAGGCAACTACGGCTTGCCGACACAGCGCCTCGACTTCGAGGGCTCGCTGATGCTCGACGCGCCGATCTCGAAGACGACGACCGGGCTCAAATCGCTGCTCCTGAAGGTCGTTGATCCGCTCTTCCGCAAGAATGGAGCGGGCACGGTGCTCCCCATCGTCGTGTCGGGCACCGTCGATCAGCCCTCGTTTGGCATCGACAAAGGCCGCCTCATCGGCCGCTGATCAGCGTTGCGCACTTCTCTCCAATCACGACGCACGCCGCGTGCGTCGGCGCGTTGACGACCTCGGGCATGATCGACGCGTCCGCCACGCGAAGCCGCTCGACCCCGTGCAGGTACAGGGAACCGTCGACCACCGCGGCCGGATCCGAGACCGGGCCCATGCGGCAGGTACCTGCCAGGTGATAGATGGTGTCCGCCTTCTCGCGCGCGAAGCTCTCGAGATCGTCGTCCGACTTCATATCCACGCCGGGCTCGGTTTCATCCAGGCGCAACTCGTCGTACGCGCGTGACATGCCGCACTCGCGCGCCAGTCGCGCGCCGTGTATCAGGGCAGCCGCGTCGGCGGCCGCATGGAGGTAGTTCGCCTGCAGCACTGGCGCAGAGAGCGGATTCGCCGAGCCCAGTGTGACGGAGCCACGCGACTCGGGTCGCACGAGCGAGGCGGTGATCGTCACCACGGCTTCCTGCTGGTCGAGCCCGCGGCCAACGTAAAACTGCAGATTCGGTGGCGACGTCGAGTCTGACGACGTAAAGAGGCCTGCCGTCACGCTCGAACCGGGAAGCGTGGTTCTCGCCTTCCATCGCACCGAGAGTTTGAGGTGGTCCTGCAGGTTGCTGCCGACTCCCGGCAGGTCGGCGACGACGGCAATCCCCAATGCGCGCAGATCGTCAGCGCGCCCGATTCCCGAGAGCATCAACAGGCGCGGCGAATCGATGGCGCCGGCGCAAAGCACCACTTCACGTTCTGCGCGAACGCGGGTGACGGCGCCATCGCACAAGTACTCGACACCCGTCGCACGACGGCCCTCAAAACTCACTCTTACGACATGGCAACGCGAGCGAACCTCGACGTTCGGCCGCGCCATCGCCGGAGCCAGAAACGCGGCCGCCGCGCTATGCCGTCGTCCATTCAGGATGTTTCGTTGGTAGAACCCTGCCACGCCAACAGGCTCCGGGACGTTGAAGTCATAGTGCCGATCGGCGCGGAATCCGAGCTCGTTCGCGGCCGATAGAAACGCTTCATGACTGGCATGGGGATCGAGACAGCGGCTGACCGCAAGAGGACCGTTTGCGCCGCGGTACTCCGATGCGCCACCGTCGTTGCACTCCGAGCGTTTGAAGAGAGGCAACAGGTCATCGTAACCCCAGCCCGGGTTACCCTGCGCCCGCCACGCATCGAAGCATCCGCGATGACCACGAATATGGACCATCGCATTGACGGCGCTCGATCCGCCGTGAACCTTGCCCCTCGGTGTGGCGACCTGCCGCTGCAACAGCCCCGGCTCCGGCTCGGTCACGTAGGTCCAGTCGTACTGCGAGCCGATGAGAGAGGTCCACCGTCCCGGTGCTGTCACCGACGCATCCTCTTCGCCGGACGCGCCCGCCTCGATCACGAGCACCCGGACCGATGGATCGGCGGACAGGCGATTGGCGATGACGCATCCTGATGACCCGGCGCCGATGACGATGTAGTCTGCGGTGTCTAGCAGGACGGATCTCTTTCGGCGGGCTGCAGGTAGGCCGGGTCTCGTTCTTCAGACCCGGCGGATGCGACGCGAATCTGGCGGGTCCGAAGAACAGGACCCGCCCTACAAAATTAGGCCGGGTCTTGATCTGCAGACCCGGCGCATCAGTTTCCGGTATCGCAGGCTTCGGTGATGCAGATCGATTCCAGCGTTCGGCCGGCAGGCGGAGTTGGCAGTCCCTGTGCCGTCATGAGTTTCCGCAACAGGGCCCCCGCTTCCGGGTGTGCGATTGCCGACTGCACACCCACGCGCACGAGTCCGTCAGCGTAGTCGACGGCTTGCCACGTATGGACTGCGAGCTTGCCACCCCGATTGTCGGTGTTCCCGTAGTCACGAACATCGAGCTTGGCGCCATTGTCAGCCAGGATCTGAATGACGTCCGCCCTTCCTTTATGCGCTGCGCCGTGGAGTGCGGTTCGACCGGTATCGGCCTGAGCGTTCGCATCGAGGCCGAGCTCCAACAGGAGCTTCACCGCGTCGAACGTGGCCTGCTTGGACCATTCATAGGTGATCCCTTCGACCCAGCCCACGCCTGCCGCCACATGCAGTGCCGTGACGCCGAGCGTCGTCGCAATCTTCGGATCGGCGCCACGCGCCAGCAGAAGCTTCATGAGTCCGATGTCACCGGACTGCGACGCGCGTAGAAACGCGGTCGCGCCGTTCTCATCGAGCCACTGATTAGTGAAGACCGTCCTGGTCTCGGTGCTGTCTTTCACGCGGGCGTTGACGTCGGCGCCCTTATCGAGGAGCAGCGTGATGAACTCCAGGTGATCCATGTCGCCCTTGCGGACCGGATAGTCACCGTTCTCGATGTTGCGGTTGTCGGTCGCCAGGTAGAGGGGCACCCATCCGCCCTTGTTGGGAAGGTTCGGATTTGCGCCATGCTCGAGCAGATACGCGCCGAGTTTGTAGTAGCGGTTCTGCGTCGCGACGAGCAGCGGGGTCCAGCCATAACCGGAGGTCTGGTTGATATCCGCACCGGCGGCCAACAGCACTTTCACCGATTCGACGTCGTTCGAACGCGTCGCATAGATGAGAGGTGTCAGCTGACCGCCATCGTTCGGTGCGGGATTGCGACGTGCGAAGCCCACCGCCGCAGCTGCGTCATCAGGCTGATCGTCGCCAGCGGCACCCGTCGGCACACCACCACCGCCACCACCACGCCCTGCACCGCGGCCACGTCCGCCGCCGGCTGCACCGCCGGCAGCCGCTCTACCCTCTCGTCCAGCCGCCGGCGTCTCGCCCGCTGCCTCCCGGATTTGTCGCAGGTCGAGCGCATTGCCCGCGGCAAGCGCCGCACCCTGGGCAGCAACGGCTTTCCTCGGATCGTTCGCCTTGCCAAGTGCGGGCCCTCGCCCGCGCTGGGCTGGATTCGACCGCGCCGCGACGTCCGCGCCACTATCAAGCAGCAGTTTCAAGGCAGCGGGATGCGCCTCATCGGCCGCCCACATCAACGCAGTTGTTCCGCGCAGCGTTTCCTTCGCGTTGACGTCTGCACCCGCCTCGATCAGAACCTTCATCGCCTCTATGTTGCCCGTCCGCGACGCCGTCATCAGCGGCGTACGCCCGAGTGGCAGTTTCTCGTTGGGATCCGCGCCGGCGGCAAGCAGCGCCTTGATGATCGCCGCGTCGCCATTCACGCTCGCCAGCCACAGCGGCGTTGACCCTTCGCGGTTGGCGCCCTTTGGATTGGCGCCCGCACGAAGCAGGATGTCAACCAATTCCCGGTCGCTCTTGAACGTCGCCCAGTGGAGCGCAGTGGCGCCATCCGCCTGCGGGGCGTTCACGTCCGCTTTCTGCTCGATCAGCGCGCGCACCGCCGCCTTGTCGCCGCGCGCGGCGGCGTCCGCTACGTCACTCTTCCCCGCCGCGGTGCCCTGCGCCACGAAGGCCACGGAGCCAATCGCCACGAAGGACACGAAGAGTACGCCACGAAGGACACGATGATCACGGCGTTGGGCGTTGGGAGTTCTCACAAGGCCTCCAGACGTCCAGTGCTGTCGCCGAGGCTCTCCTGATGAATGTCGTACTTGTCGAGGATGCTCAGCAGGAGATTCCCCGTCGGCACGGTCTTGCTCGGATAAGCGATATGACGTCCGCCTTTCAGCTTGCCGTTCAGACCGCCGACGAGCACGTGCGGCACG
>Ga0207643_10000156_pt1 | contig 47086 bp, 55 predicted proteins | sample KBSMisM62_FD_184313 | JGI IMG/M metagenome (GOLD analysis project Ga0207643, IMG submission 184313) | Miscanthus rhizosphere microbial communities from Kellogg Biological Station, Michigan, USA - KBS Miscanthus M6-2 (SPAdes) (version 2) | ecosystem: Host-associated > Plants > Roots >... | reverse complement strand
ACATCGCCTTCTTCTACTGCCTCTTCAGAAGTCTGATTTATTGTAGAGTCAGAGAAATTCTTGATTTCATCAAGTTCTTCTGGGGTGGAAATGTCTAGTATGGTATTATTATTACCTTGATCTTCACCGGATATTATTTTATCAAGAATTGCTGGTGGTAGTAAACCTTCACCTGTGCTATTCTTCAAATCTTCATCAACATGTTCTATTATTTTTGTAGAATTAGCAGGTAATACTTCTAATAACTCTGTTCTGTTTGAAACAGATAGCGGCTGACTGTCAGTATCTGTTGGTGGTAGTTCCTTGGGTATATCCGCGCCCTTTATTGCGTCTGATGGAATGGGTGGTGCTTCACGATCACCTTCTGGTGGGGGTGTAAATGCAGCAGTTTCATTTTCAAATTCTGGGACTTCTACATCAGTCGTGTTTTCTTCTGTTTCAACCTCAGTCACATTTTGCTGATTATCTTCAGATCCTTCTTCTCCTGTTTGGGCGAAAATACTCTGGTATTGATTGGCCGGAACAGTCATTAGAAATGATGCTAATAATAATATACTCGCAAAACCGTACTTCATCAAATTCTTTTCTCGATTCATATTCGATACGACATCAATAAATTACACAATACTAATAAAACTTACGGATCGTTAAAACATGTACTTTAACTATGATGAGAATAGCCTGTAGACTAATAGAATTTCGTCTTTTAATATTATCGAGAATGTATGTTCTGTAAAAATAAAAAATGATGAAGTTAGATTTCTAGTAAAAGTAAACTAGAAGTCCTCGCAATCATCATCTTTAGAGTCGCCTTCATCATCGTCATAGTCTAATATTTCATCATCTCCACTTCCGCAGTCAAAGTCATCAGCGCCTGAACTTCCTCTCAGGATGTCGTCGCCTGATCCTCCTTTGATGTCATCGCTTCCTGAACCTCCATGTATATAGTCATCTCCTTTACCACCTATGATATCATCACCGTTCTTTCCACCCCAAAGTCTATCATCTCCACTTCCTCCTGCGATATTATCAGACCCAGAGCCACCCTTTATTTTATCACGATCTTCATTTCCAAATAGAAAATCATCGTCATCATTACCTGCTATCCAATCTCTTCCTTCTTCACCATAAATTTCGTCTTCACCATCGTTTCCTTCAATTATATCATTACCTCTACCTCCTGTTATGTCGTCGTTACCGCTGTTTCCCTGGATTACATCTGTGTTTCTTCCTCCGTCAATCTCATCAGCACCTTTGTTACCTTCAATCACATCATCGTCATCTCCGCCTAAAATGAAATCTTTGCCATTATTTCCCATTATAAAATCGTCGTCATCCATACCGTAAAGATTATCATCTCCAGACTTGCCCCAGATCACATCATCGCCATCCAAACCCCATATGTTGTCTTCTCCATTTGTGCCAGGCAAAAAGTCATCACCTGAATCTCCTGCTATGTCGTCTGCCCATACACTAGCAATAACTGATGATCCTGCTGAACTTAACAGTGCAGCTATTGCGACAAGCATTATACCAATATTGATAAATTTATACATCTCATACCTACAACAGGCATAATACTAATAAAACTTGCGGATCGTGAAAACATGTACTTTAACTATATCAAGTCTTCTGTCTTTTGAAATTGCAACTGTAGAAGCAACAATACAGAGAATTCGTTATTTCTAAAAAAAAGTTTCAGTTGCTATTTTGTATCAATACCTCTGTCTTCCTTCCAAAACGGATTGAGCGCCGGGAGAGGGATTTGAACCCTCGAGACCTTCACAGGTCACAAGCTTTCGATACACCTACAAACGTGATTCCAGGCTTGCGCCCTACCAGGCTAGGCGACCCCGGCTCAAAATCTAATCAATTTTTTCTTTATATTAAGTATTAATTAATCCCAATACCTAATACGTCTCTCAAAACCTAAAATCTAAAAAAACTAGTCTTCACTCAAAAGTTTTCCAGACATCATGTCATACTCGTTAATGTTGTTATGTCCCATTTTTTCAACATGTTCTTCAACATCAGAACGAAATGAAAATGTAGAGCTACATTCTTTACATATCCATATAGATCTTAAATCATAACTTTTCATTGCTCAAGTTCGTTTATGAAACATCCAATTTAAGCAATCAGGTAAGAAGTTACATATTATTCATTCAATAGAATCTTTCTAAAGTATTAAGTAGTTGAATTCATTGTAACAAGTCCAAATCTCATGATTATTGAGAGATATAACAAAAGACTATAATACGCATCGTTTTATCCTCATCATAATGAGTACAACTGCCTCAATTTCCATTGACTGCAAGAGTAATAGACATCTCGAATGTACAGACTGTATGTGTCAATGTCATATACCTGGAACAATGGAGAACTTGGCAAAGAAAATTGCAAAACTTGAAAAGGAAACCCCTGGTGTGGGAGAAACACTCTAGACCTGTCTCTGATTCAGTTCTACCCTTTAAAAGATGAGCATACAATATAGAATTCACTGCTCTTTTGCCTGCTCGCCTTTGGCTTGGATGTTGATACTTTTAGGAATAATTTTGAAGCTTCCTCCCTAACATCGCCTGAGTTACTTCCATCAAATATCTTGAAAAGTGCATTTCCACCTCGTTTCAAAAGTTTTGATGAAATTTGCAACGCAACTAATGTCAGAGATATTTGTCTTTCGTGATCAAAGTGCCATATCCCGCTGACTTTTGGAGATAAATCTGATAATATTACATCAAATGAAAATGGAAATTTTTTTCTAATTTTATCAATTACATTCTTATCTTCAATATCTACTTGCATTATGGAAATCCCAGTGATTGTATTAACGGGGTTGATATCTATGCCAACGATATTAGTATCGGGACCTGCCAATTTTTTTGCCACTTGCAACCAACCACCGGGAGCACAACCAATATCCAAAATGGTATCATTTGGTTTTATCAAATTGTGTTTGTTATTTATCTCTAAAAGTTTGTAAGCAGATCTGCTACGATAGCCCTGATCTTTGGCTAATTTCCTATACTCATCCCTTAATGCATTTTCAATTTTCAAATAAAAAGAATCACTTTCTCCACCCTTTCAAATCATATTCAATTACGTTCATTCAAATAATTCTTGTTATTATCCATAAAATTGAACGGTTAGCATCGATTCATTCTAAGATATGGCTTTCAAAAAAAGTAACCCAATTTGTGCATCCATACTACACAAAGTATTTTTTCATGATGTTTTCCATTTTTAACTTGATAACATCTTTGTCATTTAGAACCTCGGGATGTTTTTGGTTCAGGTGTCTAATTGCAAACCTGACGCTTTGGCCACATAATTTACACTTTGTCTTGCCAAACATTCAAAATATAGTACTACCATCGGTAATAAAAATTGCTAACCTGGATAATAAATTGAATATGATTCAAAATATACAATACGATGCAGAAGTAAGTGAATTCGTGGACAGCTATCCTATTCCAATAGGGGGCCGTTTGTGTTCACTATGTTCTAGTAATTTATGATAATTTAACATATTTTCACTTTCAAATGACTTTCCGCAAATTTCACATTTCCAAACACTTTGCCTTTCAGCAGTTTTACTTGACTGCTCAGCAGACATAGTATTATTAACGCGGTCATTGCAGATAAGGTTTTCATAAATACACCTTTGAATTGGCATGCTATTGTAAATATGGATTATTTACCGCCTTTTTTTATTTCAAATTGCCATCTCAAGAATGGTTTCAGGTGCTCTACCATTATAATAATGGCCCTTAATTCGAAAAACAAAAATTTAGGATAAAAAAAACATGTGTGAATGCCAATAACTGATGCTAATAAGAAACAGATAGCCCAACAAAGGCGATTATTTTATAAGATATGCTTTGACTGTGGCGGTAAAAATCCCATACTTGCCGCTAGGTGCAGAAAATGTCATGGCAAAAATATGAGGCTAAAAAATAGGACACTGGGCGCCAAGAAATAACACATCTTTTTAGGTGTAGAATTTTCCGAATTTTTTTAAAAATATATAAATATTATCATGGTGAATTCTAATTATAACCATGCCGATAAGGACAGGGGAAGAATATATCCAGAGCTTGAGAGGACGGAATATGAAAGTTTACCTTTTTGGTGAACTTGTAAACGAACCAGTAGACCATCCAATGATCAGACCATCAATTAATGCAGTCGCTGAAACATACGACCTTGCTGCTAGAGATCCTGAATTGGCAACGGCCGAATCCGCAATTAACGGCAGTCATGTAAACAGATTCTTGCATATTGCAGAAAGCTCTGAGGATCTGGTTAATCAAAATAGAATGCAAAGAAAACTAGGCCAACTTACAGGAACTTGTTTTCAAAGATGTGTCGGAATGGATGCATTAAATTCCTTATATTCAACGACGTTTGAAATAGATAAGAAATTTAAAACTCCTTATCATGATCGGTTCAAGAAATTCGTAAAGAAAATGCAAGATGATAATCTTGTCATTGGAGGCGCCATGACTGATGTCAAAGGCGACAGAAGTTTAAGCCCATCACAGCAAGAAGATCCAGATCTTTTTGTACATATCTCTAACAGGGACCAAAGTGGAATTTACATATCTGGTGCTAAAGCACATCAAACTGGATGCATTAATTCACACTGGATTTTGGTAATGCCAACTATGCGATTAAAAGATGAGGATAAGCAGTATGCTATAGTTGGTGCTATTCCTGCAGACGCAAAAGGTATCACCTATATCTATGGCCGACAATCCTGCGATACTCGTAGTATGGAGGAGGGAGATTTAGACGCCGGAAATTCCAAATTCTCTGGGCAAGAGGCAATGATAATTTTTGATAATGCTTTCATTCCAAATGAATTGATCTTTATGGATGGAGAATACGAATTTGCTTCCATGCTTATAGAGAGATTTACCTGTTATCACAGACGCAGCTATGTCTGCAAAACTGGACTTGGTGATGTATTGATAGGCGCTGCTGCTTCGGTAGCGGATTATAATGGAATATCCAATGCTTCTCATATTAAGGATAAATTAGTAGAAATGACACACCTGAATGAAACCATCTTTGGTGCAGGTATAGCGTCATCGTATCAGGCTCATAAGACGCTATCTGGAAATTATCAAAATGATGATATGCTTGCAAATGTTTGTAAGCACAATGTAACTAGGTTTCCATACGAGATTGGTAGACTAGCACAGGATATTGCCGGAGGATTGATGGTAACAATGCCATCTGAAAAGGATTTCCGCAGTCCTGACACAGGACCACTTCTTGAAAAGTATCTGAAGGGTAGAAAGGGAGTTTCCACTGAAAATAGGATGCGTATCTTGAGATTGATTGAAAATATGACGCTTGGACGAAATGCAGTTGGTTATCTGACAGAATCAATGCACGGCGCTGGGTCTCCTCAGGCTCAAAGAATTCAAATTGCAAGACAAATGCAATTGGGATACAAGAAAAAATTGGCCAAGGATTTAGCAGGTGTTGACGAGGGCGAATCTGCTCAAGTAGTTAATGAACAGTCTGAATACTTTGACAGAATATTCGGAATAAACACAAATACAAATACAAATTAAATTTCAGCTGAGTAATGAGAACGAACTACTGTATTTTTCTAGTTAATGTATTGATCTATCGGAACGTTAATTATGTAGTTGAATAGGATATGAAAAACGATAATAATGAACGACGCTGAGTTCAAAGACCTCATCAAAATTTGGCCTGATTTTCCTACGAAGGGTATTTCATTTAAGGACGTAAACCCGCTTATAAGAACTTCTGAATCGTTGAATTATCTTCACAAAAGGTTGGTTGATAACTGTAACAATTTTGAAGTAGATAAGATTGCAGCCATTGAAGCACGTGGTTTTTTTGTAGGTTCTTTGCTTGCCTCAAGCCTGAACAAAGGATTGGTTTTGATTAGGAAAGAAGGTAAATTGCCAGGTCCAACTGTGAAGGAAGCATATACCATAGAATATGGAACTCGGATCATGGAAATTCAACAAGACGCAATTTTGAGCGGAGAAAAAATACTGATAGTAGATGACTTACTTGCAACTGGAGGTACTGCACTGGCAGCAGCATCACTTGTGGAAAAATTAGGGGCGACAGTTGTTGGGTTTGTATTCATCATTTGTTTAAATTATCTAGAAGGTCCGAATAAATTAAGAGATAAAGGTTACAAGGTTAATACCATTTTGGAGTTTGAATAATTTGAAAACACATAATGCTGAAATAGGTATTATAGGTGGAACTGGCATCTATGATCCGGATTTATTGACAGATCCACAATCAGTAAAGATTTTTACGCCATACGGCAAAACCTCCGATCTGGTAACTATCGGTCAATATAACGGTCGCTCTGTTGCATTCATTCCTCGTCACGGTAAAGGACATACGATCCCTCCGCACAAAGTAAACAGTAGGGCAAACATCTGGGCGTTAAATTCATTGGGAGTATCGAGAATCATTGCACCATCCGCCGTAGGAAGTCTTCAAGAAAAGTACAAACCTGGTGATATTGTATTACCAAATCAATTTGTAGACTTTACTAAAAAAAGAGAGTATACATTTTATGATGAGGGACAGGTATGTCATATATCATGTGCAGATCCATTTTGTAATGAACTTAGAGATGTGTTTCTCAAAACTAGTAACAAATTGAAGTACAATGTGCACGATGGTTCAACTTACATTTGTATAGAAGGCCCGCGTTTTTCTACCAAGGCAGAATCTAAATTTTTCAAGGATGTTTTGCACGGTGATATTATTGGCATGACCTTAGTACCAGAATGTGTCCTTGCAAGAGAGATGCAAATATGTTACATGTCCATTGCTACTGTCACTGATTATGATGTTTGGTATGAAAATCCAGTTTCTTCAAAGGAAATACTTGAAGTACTGGCCAAAAATACCAAGAAGACAAAGGAGTTGCTTGGCGCACTAATTCCTGCTATTCCTGAGACAAGAAATCAGTGCAACTGTAAAAATGCGTTAAGTGATGCTATGGTTTGATTTCAGTTTTGGTCGTAGGATCTATGAGAGTAACTTGTCCTTCAACCAGTTTTCTCTGCAACACTAGCTGGAAATCTTCAGTGTCATAACCTAATTCTTTTAATTTGGATAGAGTTTTTTTGGTTAAATTTAGACTGATGTTGTGTCCTCCAATTCTCCCAAAGGCAACAGCGTTGAACTTTAATTTGGTATCCTTTATGATAAAGTATCCTCTTAATTTGCTTGCGTACTGTCCACCCTGAGCCTTTTCTACATATATTTCCGGGTCATCAGATGTGAATGTATCACGTATCACTTGGGATTTTCCTCATTTGTAATTTCAATACTTTTGTTTATGTTCTTTGAAACCAGAAAGCTCCACCAGTCGTCATCTACTATCTTGAAATCAACAACATTAACGTTAACTGTCGTTTCATCATCTGTATCTATGAATGAAAAGTTTCCGTTCTTTACTAATTTTATTAATTTCCACCTTTCCTTGCCATTCCTATTTCTATTTATTGCTACTGCCCACTCCTGACCCTCAGGTATGGAAGGCATTCCGATATAGTCTACAATTTCGAGAATCCCCAATCTTTTTTCTTCACAGTAGAGTTGCTTATTTATTACATTTCTCCAGATATCAACTGCTCCTATCGTTTTGTTGTTTTCATTAATGTTAATAACCCCAAAATAGACCACCTTATTTTCTGGAACGGTTGACATTCAAGTATTTACTTCTAAATGCCTTATTTAGTTCTTGCAGATTCGTGCATTCTTTCTATGGAAGATGCAAGACTATCGACTTGAACATTTTTTTTGAACTCTATGCCCATTTTTAGACAATTCCGGCGATATGCGTTAATAATCGAAAATTTTGGATGGAATGTCTGATACATACCCGATAGTTCTAAAATCATTCCCTTTTCAATTAGACCATTTAGCAATTGTCCTGCCTCGTTGGGAGAAAGACTTAGGTCAATTGAGATCTTTTCAAGCGACGTCTTGTCATTTTTTATCAAGTATAGAAAAATCTGCGCCTCTATATCGGAGAGGTTAATTTTCGATATTAGCGAATCCTTGATGCTTTCCAATTGTCATCAGATCAATGCATTTGATTAATGAATATCTCTTATTTACATTATCAATTTGAAGATACGCAATTAGATCTAAGTTAACCACAGTTTCAGTAACTAGCCATCTGGAGGTTATGTGTTTTAGCAGAATGTGTTAGAATGTAAAAATTTCTTTATATTTTTGATGTCTTTGCTTGATGTCTTGTGGCGTTACACTGACAAGCCTTTGAACCCCATAATCTTCTATTGTGAAAGACCCCATAATGTTTCCATAAATCATCGCATTCTTCATAGCCTTAGAATCGCGTTTTTCTTGTTGCGATAAATATCCGATAAATGCGCCACCAAATGAATCTCCTGCTCCAGTAGGATCCTTTATTATTTCAGTAGGAAATGCTGGGAGTGGATAGAATTCATTGTCGTGAAAAAGCAGAGATCCATTTTCTCCCTTGTTTATGACTGCAAAAGACGGTCCATTGGATACTAACAATCGGGCACATTTTAGAATATTATTTTCTTTAAACAGTAATTTGGCTTCCGATTCATTTAACATTATTCCGTCTATTTTATTTAGCAAATTCATGACCTCTTCTCGCTTATTGATAATCCAAAAATCCATCGTATCACAAACTACCAACTTTGGGCCGGAAAATAGTTTTAGGAGATTCGTATTTTGTACTGGATCATTATTTGCAAGGTATACAAATTCCGAATCAATGTATTCTTCTGGTACTTCAGATTGGTAATTTGCAATTACATTTAGTTCAGTCTTGTTAGTTGTTCTCTTTGCAAGATCATGACCAAATGAGGAATCATAATGAAAAGTTTTTTCAGTTTCACTTACGGTCAATCCTCTGATATCAAGACGGTCTTTTAACAGTTGTAAATAAGACTCTGGAAAATCATTTCCTACGATTCCAATAAGTGAGGTGGGAGCGAAATTAGAAGCTGAAATTGACGAAAAGGTAGCTGTACCACCCAAAGTTTTTTCAACTGTGTGAAATGGAGTACGAGTAGTATCGAGTGCAACAGTTCCGAATATTGTTAGCATGCAGTTCGATTAATAACAACAATAAATAAGTGTTCGACAGTATTTTGAATATTGGAAGAGAAAAGACATGACAAGATTGTAATTGGATTTTCTGGAGCGTCAGGTATTATTTACGGAATAAGACTGATTGAAGTTTTGCATTCAATCAATATTGAAACATATCTCATAATTAGTGAATGGGCAAAGAAGAATATAGAAATTGAGACTGATAAAACTTTAGAATATGTGAAATCCCTCTCTTCTGTTAATTATGATAACTTCAGACTGGATGCTTCCGTTTCAAGTGGATCATTCCTTCATGATGGGATGGTCATAGTACCTTGTAGTATGAAATCACTATCTAGCATAGCAAATGGATATGATGACACTCTTATTTCTCGCGCCGCATCTGTTACCTTAAAAGAATCAAGAAAACTGATAATAGTTCCAAGGGAAACCCCCCTTTCAAGAATTCATCTTGAAAATATGATAAAACTACAACAAGCAGGGGCAATCATCCTTCCAGCCATGCCCGGATTTTATCACAACCCTTCGACCATTGAAGAAATTGTAGATCATTTAGTTGGCAAGATTCTTGATCAACTAAACATAAAACATGACCTTTTTAAAAGATGGAAAGGTCAATAATATAAAATAATTCCAGAATTTGGCAATTGAAAATCTAAGCTAGGAAAATACAGATCAAAAAGGCACTTGATATGTTAATGGTAACATACCTGGAGAAATCTAATTTTCCCAGAGTTGTAATCTTTCAATTTTTGCTCTCCTTTTTGCCTGATAAAGCATTTCATAGACTGACTTGTGAGATCTTCCTTTGATTAGTAACATTATTGCGTCAGTGGCGAGCTTCATCTCTTCATAACTGCCAATCAATCCTATTGTATGCCCATATATTGAAATGAAGGTATTAGTTAGTTCCTCGAGATTTTTTCTTGCCTTGCCTTTCTCGCCAATAATTCTGCCTTTTATACGATTGATAGAATTACTTGAACTTGTAAAATTACGGAGATCTAATACTTGAAACAGCGTTTCTTCATCCAAGATTCTAAATGCTCTTTCAGGTGAAAAACCACTTGAGATGGCACTGATAATATCCCTTGCCTTTAAGGCCCCATATTGATCAAAATTCTTGGATGTTGAGGTAATTGTTATTTCACCACTCTCGCTTTCAATTTCAATTTTGACACTACATTTTTTAGAAATTTCACTTTTTGTCTTTCCTTTATTTCCTATAACAACTGGAATCCTATCCTCGGCGATATGTAATGATAGACTTAGTTTTTCATTTTCATTCTCATTCAAAAGGGAACCCTACCTTAAGATTCAAGACTTTATTATTTATTTATTGTTTGACCTTTGAAATTCAGTACGATTGTGCAAATCTATATATCATTAGAAATGGAACATCTGAAAAATACTTTACACTGGACCTCTTTGCCAGATTCAATTCAATTGCCTTTTCCACTGAATCCTTTCCGGCCAAGTTTGAAATGGATGATTTTTTTAAATACGATTCAATTTCCCCTTCATCTGCTTCTTTATCCATCCAGTAATTTTTCTTAATATCAATAGTGATATCGCCATGTTGAATCTGCCTATCTATTAAAGAAAGATCGCATACGTTTACCATCAGTGAATTCTGATATCTGATTGTTCTTAATGCGTATCTGCACGCCCTTTCTTTGGGGCTGTCGGTGTCCGAGTTTGAGGTCAACTGATTATCTGATACGGATGTATTTACATAAGTCTTTTTCTCTTGGCCTCACTCAATAATGCCCATTTTTTCTTTGACATATGAGATGTTGTATTTAGATTTCTATTTTTGCAATTGTATTATTATCACTAAAAATTACTTATACTATTGAACCATCAAATTAATTAGCCTCTGCTACATATTTTAGTTCGTAGAAAAGATTGCCAAAGGACCTAGAATACATTAGGGATAAAAAGAGTTTAGACTATGGTTCTATTTCAACTCACTATAAGAGAGTCCTCGTCGTTTGTATAGACCGAGACGATGATCTAGGTACGAATGGGGGTGTTGAGACTCCTGTATTTGGAAGAGATCAATGTATAAGCGCAGGGACCAGATTGGCAATTGAAGATCCAGAAGATGCTGATTCTAACGCAATCTTTGGTGCCGTAAAGTTATATGAAGAGCTTGTAACAAAAGGTTACGAATCAGAAGTTGCAGTAATTACTGGTGCTTACAATAGAGGTATTGAAGCAGATGAAAAAATATCTTCGGAGTTAATACAAGTATTATCAAAATTTAAGGCCGAAGGGGTAGTCATTGTTTCTGATGGAGAAGATGATGAAACGGTAATTCCACTCATTCAGGCAATTGTGCCAGTAGTATCAATTCAAAGGATAATCATTCGACATAGTAGAAGTGTCGAGTATTCGTATGCTGTTTTTGGAAAATATGTTAAAATGTTAGTCTATGATCCAAGATATTCAAAATTCTTTTTGGGTGTGCCTGGTGCCCTTCTAATTTCAAGTGGTTTTGCTACCATTTTTGGATTTACAAGAGAAGCTTTGGCCATAGTTCTAAGTGTACTAGGAGTTGCATTTGTAATGAGGGCGTTTGATATTGACAAATCATTAAGTTCTCTTAATAGGACAACACCATCAACATTCATAAGAATATTTTCAACGTTCGCAGGTATCATGATAATTTTGGTGGGTATATCAAATGGTATTTCTGACGTACCATCTGGAGCAATTGAAAAGGGCGCAAGTATATCAGAAATCATTACGACTAGAGCAGTAGTAGGGGGATTTGTTAACGGAGCCATTACCCTCATCTGGATAGGTCTTGGTACGATATTTGGAGGAATATTCCTAAGTAACTGGTTTAAGGGAAGTATCAGAATATTTTCAGATATCATACGATTGGTTATACTTGGTACGATTTACATACCTGCAATTCAATTTACATCAGTACTGACTGAAAAGACCAATCCATTTAATCTTATTTCATCACTACTTATCGGACTTGCTGTTACTCTTGTTGCCACGACATTTTTGTTTCAATATTTCAGAAACAAAAAAGGTGGAGAGCAACTGAAACATTAGTAAAACTTGGATTCATAGCATTATTATATGATTTAAAATCAGTTGATTAGAGGTCAAATGTACGGCTTTCTTTACCGCCTCCTTAACAATAACTGGTTTTATAGATTTTATGAGCGCAAATTAGAATCGCAAATAAAAAAGGATTCTTTACCAAATCATGTTGCAATCATTTTGGATGGAAATAGGCGATGGGCAAAATACAATTTTTTTGCCAGTAAAGGCGCTCATGCAATGGGAGCTGATAAGGCCGAACAATTGTTAACATGGATTTACGATCTTAAGATCAAGATTACTACTCTATACGTACTGTCAATTGAAAATCTAGAACGCGACCAGAAGGAATTGGAAGATATCTATAGTTTACTTGCTTCAAAACTCGAGAAATTATATAATGATTCCAGAATCCACGAACGGGAGATGAAAATTAAGGCCATTGGAAACATAGACTCTCTTCCTCAATCAATTAAGGATATCTTGTTCAAGCTGGAAAAAGAGACCAATCACTACGATCTTACTTTTCTTAATATCGCTGTTGCGTACGGGGGACAACAAGAGCTAGTTGAGGCAATCCGAAAAATTGCACACGCAGTAGAGAAAAAAGAACTGCAAATAGCTGATATTAGTGAAGATTCAATCGATTCATATCTTTATACCTCTCATTTGCCTCAACCCGAACCAGATCTTATCTTGAGAACTTCTGGAGAGAAACGCTTAAGTGGATTTCTTTTGTGGCAGAGCGCGTACAGCGAATTGGTATTTATGGATGTCTTTTGGCCAGAATTCAGAAAAATAGATCTTATGAGAGCAATAAGGACATTTCAAAGACGTCGTAGAAGATATGGCAAATAGGAGAATATTGATATGGCTATCATTTACCATGAGTGAGTGTTATCAATGCCACAACATGGTGATTATGATCAAGAAAAATTAAGGTGGTTTTGCAGCAAATGGCTGGACCAGAAACAATGGTTAGAGGTTCATGGATATTCACCGATTTCTTCAGAAATTGAAGTGGATGAAAATGAAAATATCGATACGGATATCAATTAGGACGTATGGAAACTATTTGAAAGATTGAATGACTACAGAAAGATCTGCTGGTTTTATCATAATTTCTGATAATCTTAATGGGTCTCCTCCATCAGTGTTACTACTTCATTATACTTCAGGTCACTGGGATTTTCCAAAGGGCAATATTGAAATTGATGAGACAGAAATGCAGGCTGCAACTAGGGAATTAAAAGAAGAGACTAGTATTGAAACTTTCACATTAATACCCGGGTTTAGACACATTCTGAATTATAAATATACTAGGAAATCAATATTGATATCAAAGCAGGTAACTTTGTTTCTTGCATCTACAAAAGTAGATAAAGTAATTATTTCACATGAGCATATAGGTTATCAATGGGCTGAAATAAATAGTGCAGTCAACCAATTAACATATTCAAATGCAAAGGCAGCATTAACATCTGCTATAAATTTTCTAAAGAATTCCTCTAACACATAATAGTAGATTCAAATACTTGGCAAGAATCCAGAGCTTTGATATCTCGCCAACATGGCATCATAATCGTATTTAGTCTGTCTTTACCAAGTTTGATAAAGTTTTCCGCTGGTCTTTTGAACGTAAAATCGATCTGCCTATAATTAGATAATCGCTTCCGTTGGCAATTGCCAATTTTGGGTTACCGCCCTGAGTACCCACACCAGGAGAATAAATGGGGATACTAGTAATTGACGAGATATGTTCTAGGGCCTTCAAATGTGTAGCTCCAACAACTATTCCATCAACATTACTTTTACTAGCATATTTCAAAAATATCTCAAAAAGCGGCACAATTTTGCGTTGGGTTGATTTTCCCTGCACAATATTCAGTCCATATCCTTCGCTTACATTTTCATGGCTCATGTAGACTAGTGAGATTACGCCCATTCCTAATTTGTGGGCAAAATCAACAATGGATTTTAATTGCTTTTGACCTATTATCGGATTTACGATCACCGAATCAAAACCCATTGAATACAGGTTTTGTAACGTTACATGATTAGTGTTACTGATGTCATTTAATTTGATATCTGCGATTGATAACAAACCAAATGTATGTATTACTTTATTTATGTTCTGAATTTCTTTCTTGCCGAGTGGTAAAATGAGGTGGAAATTTATTTTTACTGCACACAAAAATGGATGAAGGCTCTCCATCAATCCTTTAATATGCTTGTGAGTCTGGTAACGTGTTTCAAGGTCAAGCGCTAGTATTATGGAACTATTGTTAACTGCTGAAATTTCCTTAATTCGTTCTCTATATGGGGATATTTTATTCATCGACTTTCACTAAAGGATGTGAACCCGATAATTTTATTAGTTTAATGTAAATATATCCGTGTTCCTCAATGTTGTTGGTAAATGCTGGGTCTTCTGATTTAAGACTGGAATACTTGATGAAGGAATATGTAGGACTCTCGGGAATAGTCGCATAATAAAAGTAGGAAACTCCGTCTGATTCTGCCATGTTCAGAGCTGTTCCTATGACGTAATTCGACTTTTTTGTACTGTTAAACACAAAAAGAGGAAGCGGTGATTCTTCATATACCATCTTGTAAGACGCTATCTTTACGAGGCTTTGAAAATTGCCCAACTTTATTGGCGCATAATTCATGTTCTTTGCTACTTTTGGTCTTTTCCAAAAGATGGTTGGAAACTTTTCTACTGAAATAATCGGAGAATACACTAAGGACGGATTCTGAATGCTTTCTACTATTGACACATCTTCGACACCGCCGTTATTTCTGTAGGCGAGGTATTGCCCACTACATGAATGTTTTACAAAATAGATAACAGGAATGTTATTTAGAAAATCAATTTGAGTTGCCAGCAAATCGTCCTTGCCAGACTTGAATGAAAATGTAAGAAGTGGGGTACGTTCAAAGGCACATACAAGCCTACCAAAATCTTGAACAGTGGAAACTTCGATGAAAAATGGTGATTTAATTTGCAATGCTCTACGTTTTAAAATAACATTATTAAAATCATGCGAAAACAGGGTTCTCTAGTCAATAATTTGCCTCAATAAATATGTAAAACTAAATTTCCTTTCGTCTATCAACAATGTCGTTTATCTCCGCCCCAGTCCCTATAAGCATTACATCAACGCCCAACTTATCCTCGATATTTTCAATGAATTTCTTTGCCTCACCTGTAAGTTTGGAGTATTCCTTTAGACCTGCACAATCAGGAAAGACAACATCTAATTTGGTAACGGCAATTTGCGTGGCACTGTTTAGCGCCACTGACTTTTTTGCTAATTCCATATTAAATGGCGATGCTCTTCTTTGTCTTCCCGTGACACTTCCATATTCTACCCAGCCTAACTTACTAGCCTCATCAACTGTGAGTTCGTTTTCTAATGGTCCTCCACCTACACGGGTCACATAGGCTTTGAAGACTAGGATTACTTCGTCAACATTCTTCGGTCCTATTCCAACATCTGAACATATTCCAGAGGCAGTAACATCCTTCGAAGTTACAAAAGGATAATCCCCATGATATAACGACAGAAAAGTGCCTTGTGTTCCCTCGATAAGAACAGATTGACTTTTTTCAATTGACTCATTTACTAAATCAGAAACATTTCCGAGGTAGCTCTTTAATTCACTTTCCTCTTTTGCCAGTTTTAATATTCTTAATGCTCGATCAGAATTTGCCGGACCAGTTCCAGTACCAGTGGTTCCAACGATTTTTTTTAAATGAGCATCTTCCACATCACGCCTTATGTGGGATTCATCAATAATGCCGCAATGATTGTCTATTATAGTCCTATTACTAGCATTGTATCTTTGAGATTCATCTAACAATACTTTGGGTGTGATTAGAACTCCTGCACCTATGAGAAGTTTGGTTTCAGGATTCAAAACGGCACTTGGTAACATGCGCACCTTGAAAGTTTCATTTTTGTATACAAAGGTGTGTCCTGCGTTTGCTCCAACCCCACCTCTTACAGCTATTTTTGGATTATCCTTTATGGACAAATATGCAATAATCTTTCCCTTTCCTTCATCACCATAAAAACCTCCTACAATAACATTACAGGTCATTTTCTATTCAAATTAAATTGCTAGTAAATATAAGGATAATCAAACAGTCCAAAATCAGGTTGCACAAAATTATTTTCATGGTGTAATCTATTTAATGGAATGCAACATTGGCTCAGACACTGAGCCGTTTGACTCAAATGCTAGACATGTGTATAATTGTTAACTTTTCTATGACACAATTTTATATAGCTGATTTGGGTTAATGTTATTATTTAAAATGGATTATACAAAGTTGTGTAAGGAGATATTAGATCTCGATCCAAAAATTCGTTTTGCAGGTGTATGTGATGAGTCTGGTGAGATCAAGTTTGGAGGTCAACGTGAAGGATTGGCTAATTTGTTGACGGCTGAGGAAACCAAAAGGTCAAATTTACAGGCACTTGCCAGATGGGGCTTACGTAATTCTTTATCATCTAAAGTCGGAAGAGGAAAATATGCTATGGCAGAATATGAGAAGATAAAACGCATAACTGCTCCTCTTGATAATGATCATCTCCTGCTCGTTACAACAGAGGTAGATGCAGATCATCAGGGTATCATCGGCAAAGTACTAAATCTAATCTAGTCTACTCTAGTAATCCATACTTTTGTTTTTTTGATTTTGTTTCTTGGTATGATTTGGCCGTTCTTGAAGTATTAGGGTATCATTTTATCCATTCATGTTCGTGTTCTCTATGTTCGTGTGATGCTCCCACACCCGTCACAGCACCCATGTAATCCCCATAGACCGCAATTACATCCTTAAGATCTGATAACTCTTTCAAGAATTCTAACGTTAGTTTATTGTTAAAAGCATAGTGAGTACCACTATCGTGGATTGTGGGGTTCATGCCGGTTTTAGTAATGATGTATGTTCGCATTTCCTCAGAATTAATCTCTGGTTTTGTAAAAACTTCAATCAAGTAAAACGGATCCTTGCCAGGTTCGTTTCGTTTTCGCATCATCAGATCATGAATGAGCTTTGGATGAATCTTTGGCAGGTGAATCTCATACAACGTATGAAGTCCTTCAAAGACTCTTCTAATTTCAGTCAGTTCTGACAATTTTGAACTCTATTATAATATATCATTCTAACTATAAGAGCATTTTTGACACGTAACAACAAATTAAATACGTCAAGGACAAATTGAATCGTGATTTTTTAGTATGAATGCAAATTCTGGCAACGACGATATTGAAAATTTGCTTTTTATTATGGCGAATCTTCCGGATTTTCTAAAGATTTCCGTTTGTCGTAAAAAAGTAAAAGAGTTGATTGAAATGACAGAATTGGAAAAAAGAGAGACTATTGCCAGAAGTTTAACATCTATCAATTTAGTTAGTCAAGAGAAATTAGTTGAATTGACAAAGACTTGGATGAAGGTTATCTCTGAGATCTCTCCGAGTGAATTGACAAAATTACTACATATCTATCTCTTGATTTTGGACGAAGTCAAGCTATTTGACAAGTTAGACGGAAAATTGATACTCGCCATTTTTACTTCACTAGAAGAGAGTGAACGGATGAAACTCTTGATTTGTTTGAAGGAAGCGGTATTCCTTAATCCTAAAGGAAAGGAGATCTTGAAAAAAATTCCTGCAGATCTTGTTAAAGCGATAATCAATTAGAAGGTTCTGGATTTTCAGGATTCTTTTTGATTTCTTCAACTTTGTCCAAACCAAAGAATCCCCTTTCATATTTCTTCAAGGCTTTTCTGTGCTCTGGTAATGACATATCAAGATGCATTTCGTTAATCACCATGACCCCATAAGTAGTCCATTCTTTCCAGCAGGCATTGCAAGATGGATACTTTATTGAAGATGGATCCTCAATTTCGCTTTCTTCGAATTCTTTACCACATTTTAAGCATTTCATTTACAGTCATGGTACATTAAGCATATTTTATTGTTTTATCTCTGTAGACTTTGAATTGGCATTTTTCATCATTTTTTGTAACTGTGATCCTTCTTGATATGGTCACGCATTATTTCCATTCCCTCGAACTTCATATTACATTGTTTGCATTCGTAAGTCTTGTTATCATGAATAATCTGAAAGTGTTTCATCAATTGCTCTAGCGTCCTGAACCCTTCTCCGCAAAACTCGCATTTGTTTTTCTTAAAAAGCTGAAAATTGTTGAATTTTATCATGTCAAGACATTGTTATTTTCAGTATTTATGTTAATGCCGTTTTCAATAAGGACAACCTCAAATCAAGTTCTTGCAATCAAAATATTATTATCCTTATTTATTTTGATTTTATTTTGAATGACGCAACCAGGACTTGATTTCTATTCAAGACATACTGCAATTGTAGCAAGGGGACTCTTGGGCAAGAAGCTAGTCAGGCTGTATGAAGATAGTTCTGGTAAGCCAAAACGACTATCAGGCATTATATATGAAACAGAGGCATATGGTTCAAAAAATGATCCTGCTAGTCATGCATTTAACGGAATAACCACTAGAAATTCAGTAATGTTTGGAGAAGTTGGTAAAGCATACGTCTATTTTATTTATGGGATGCATCATTGCATGAATATTACCGCAAGGGCGCCAAGTAGCAAAGCAGGCGCGGTATTGATTAGATCATTGTTACCAGTTGAAGGAATTGATATCATGATTGGTTTTTGTAATTCGAAAGATAAATTGACTTTGGCAAACGGTCCTGGCAAGTTGACAAAGGCAATGGACATTAATAGATCACATAACGGGATTAATCTGACTGACTGCAGATCAGTGTTATACATTGAAGACTGCATAGAACCAAAAAAAGTGATTTCTACACCTAGGATAGGAATTAGTAGAGCAACTGAAAAATGTTGGCGATATATGATTGCAAAGGAAAAATGAATTAGTTGTTCCTATTATAGGGAATGTTTGGTGAAACTACCAGTAGTTGGCCTTTATCTTCTCAATTACTCTTTCGTGTTCAGGGCCTCTCTTTCTGGCGTATCTTTCCATTGCTCCCAATGGAACTCCACCCAACGTTCTTGCAAGACCTGCAAAGAAGAAATTCTTTACTGGATTATCGCGTCCCACTTTATGCATAAATTTCTGAATTCCGTATTTGAAATTATGTTGCCATGTCTTGTACATTACTCCTAATTTAGCCGCATCCATTGTATTTCCAATATCAAAGAAATCGGATTTTTCAAGCAATCCAATTGGGACAAATGTTAGTGGAGTTGTCGTAAATTTGGAATCAGGCTGTTCCGTTTCCAAGGAGTGAATCAATTCAATCGTCTCCCAACTATCTTCATCAGTTTCATCATTGTCCAATCCCATGATTAATGTAAATGCAGGGACCCAATAGTTTTCATTTAGTGTCTTTATTCCATTTTTGACAACCCAGTGCCATTCGGAAGGCTTGAAAGGTGATAATTTTCTATCAGCATATTTTCCAATCAATCTTATACTTCCTGTTTCAAACCCGCATTGGATACCAATCATGTTATCAGGTGAGGCCTTGATTATTTTGGAAATATTGGGAATCAAGCGTTCGTCTGCAATAGCTCCCGCAAGTGTTCCATGAGTGGGATTAGTATGTTCTATTCCAGTGGACATTATGCCAGAAAACAACTCTTCAAGAGCTTCTCTATTTGGTTGCATGTTTTTGGTAGTTCTAGGATTCAAACCATAAACGAAAATATCATCACTGTGGACCCACGCGTTTTTTAATCCACCGTATTTCATGTTGATTTCTATTTCTTTTACAACTTTCTCTACCGGATAGTATCTTAATGGTCTAAGCGTTACATCGCAGAACTTGCATCCCCGTCCGCAACCTCTCATTACCTCTATCATTCCATGCATACTGGGATTGATTATGGTTGGAATTTCGTCAACGGTAGGTTCATTCCAATAATGGATGAATCGACCATGATACTTGTTACCACTTCTTTCAAATTCTTTAATCTCAACTTTGAATGGATTTTTCTTGAACGGATTTGCTGTGTCCAATTCATTATTTATTAGTGCATTAAAGAATGAAGCACCAGCTCCATCAATTTCGGGTCCTATTCCGCCCAAATCCCCTTCTACAATCCCGTATAATCCATATTCCTCTATTTTTGCTGGGTCATAATTATACTGCCATGTTCCAGAAGCCCCAGCAATTACTTTTGCCTTACTACCATTTTTCTCCTTTGCTCGGTTTATTTTCATGTGGAGATCTTTGTTATAGAATTCATCATATGAGATCTGTTTTCGACCATACGTAAATGTCATAGTTACCGGACCCATTCCAAGAGGATCCATTTCATATGTGCCTACAACTTCTGTTTGAGGGCCAATGAATTTATCAACGTAGTCAGGATGTGCAACTACCACATCTTCTTTGGCGTAACCATCCCTTACCAAGGAAGCTTCAACCTTTCTCAAACCATATGGTGCATAATCAGCAATACCATTATGATGTGAAATAGGATTACAGATGAAATCAAATAACAACCTAGGCGTAACCTGATTTCGAAGTACCTTGTAAAGTAGTGTATTATGCGATCTATTTGGATCTATAGCTGGTGCGCAGCCAAAAAATGATGCTAACGATATGCCTCTATACGGTGACATAAGAGTGCGATCTGCGGTAAGAACAACCTTTGGATATTTCAAGAGTCCCTTATACATACCTCAAGAGCGTAGATTTTAAGTTTTCCAAATTATAAAAATTGACTTAGAAATTCTTACTTTAATACGATTCTCAATACGTCCTTGTCATCAAGCCTGTGATCCAATCCTACTTTCTGGGAACTAAATTTAACACTACTGCCCCAAACATAAGCGTATTTAAAATCCCTCACAAAGTTCCTGTGAATTTTTAGACAAACATCACGGATGGTGCAATTTTGGTTCATAATTAACGGCTCTTCATCAATTTTGTCTCCTTTAGGTTTCAGGAAAATTCTGATAAAAGCTAGTTTATCATATATCAACTTCTTCAAATCTTCGATGTTTATTTTTCGATCTGCAGAAATGGGAATAAAATTTTGAACCTTCTTTTCAATTTGGGAGATAAATTTACCATCGACTAGATCGATTTTGTTTAACACTACCAGTGAAGGCAGGTAAATTCTATTGCCTGTCACCACATCTATCAGCTGTTCTATCGAAAGATTTGGTTCCTTGATCATAATGCGACCATTGGTAATACCATGAATTCTAAGAATTTCCTTTACTAAATGATCAGGAATACTAGAAACCTGATCGTGAACCGCGATTCCTCCATAATGAGCTTTTTCGATGAACACTTGTGGAAGTTTCTTGTTTATTCTAATACCAACCTCATGTAGTTCCCGTTCTAACATTTCCAGAAGCTCTGGTTGAAAAACGTCCAATATCATTAAAACTAGATCTGCATTTCTTGCCACTGAAAGAACCTTCCTGCCAAGCCCTCTGCCCTTGGATGCACCCTCTACAATTCCTGGAAGATCAAGGATTTGGATTTTAGATCCATTATAATCCATCATTCCTGGCACTGCTGTAAGTGTAGTAAATTGGTAGGAACCAGTACGAGATTTCGCATTCGTCAACGCATTTAGCAATGTAGATTTACCTACACTTGGCAGTCCTACCAGTACGACTGACGCATCACCTGCTTTTCTAACATTAAATCCTTCATTTTCTTTTCCAGAAGAAACATTCTTGCCATGTCTATTTTCATCAAGTTCGCGTCGCAGTTTGGCCATTTTAGCCTTAAGAATTCCGATATGAAATTCTGTTGCTTTATTTATTTGAGTCCTATGGATCTCTTCTTGTATTGCTTTTATTTTTTCAGGAATTCCCAGGGATAATACCCCCTAGTGTAATTTTTTCATTCATTCGATAAATATCTTTGTTCATGTTTCATCATTTAATCAAATATGCAAATGGTTTTGAATTTCTTATTTCTAGGCAGTCTTCCTTCTTCCGTATATGTAAATAGTAAGCCCTACTGCAGATACTACGCCTGCAAGCAGTATGTAATTTATGGGTGGAATGAACAAAATACCAACTTCTGGAACAACGAATTTGACCCTACCAATGAAATTTTGACTATTTATTGGAAAATCCACACCAGGTATTGAAACTGGGCTAGCATCTCCTTTTGTTATAATTATTCTTTTACCATTCTCTGATGTAATTTCGGATATTCTATGTACTATTACTCTATCTTCACCAGCCGGTTTGTTAAATACAATAATTTCTCCTACATGAGTGAAATTGAACATGTTTCCATCTCCTATAATTATCAAATCATTTACCTTGAGGGCAGGACTCATTGTGTCGCTATAAATCACAAAGAAGGGCAACGGGTTATCAAACTCAGTTTCAAAATAATGGTAAAGTGAAACTATTATTAAGATTCCTAGGATAAAAACGATAATGTTTTTTACAACCGTAGGAAGACGTGATCTTTCATCTAACAAGTCATCAAAAATTATTTAAATAGATTAGATAAATCTTTAGATTTTTATAACATTTTGGCAGCTCAGTCTAATGCCTTTTCATCATATTAGATGATAGTTAGAATAACTCTGAGTCTTCACTGCTGCCACTATTTATTTTCCTTTTTTGATATTTAACATAATCGTCGATTGCAGAATTTGCTTCAAAATCCGCATGACTATTTTCCGTTCTCATGACATGCCTGTATTCTACCGTGTCAAATAGTTTCTCAAGATTTGCTATTTCCATTGAAATATTCTTTAATTCCAAATTCCGTACTTTGTATTTTTTTGATCTCTGATTTACCAACAATATGCTATCTGATATTATTCTGATATTCTTGGTTTGATATGCGCTTATCTGGAGCGCCCTTTTTAAAGCAAAATATTCTGCTTGGTTGTTTGTCTTGGTTCCAATAAATTCCTTATAACTGAATAACCTTTTGTTTTCCTTTGTTCCAACTATGCCTATTCCGGAAAGACCAGGATTTCCCCTGCTTGAACCATCAATGTAGATCTCATACAACAAAATTCACTATTTGCGCCTATAATATAACATTAACAATATTACTTTACTTTATATGAAAGCAAATATTAACACTCAGGAAATGAAGAAATTGTTCATTGCCGTTAGTTTAATGACAATAATTCTAGCAGCTAGTTCTGTAAACTCTATTAATGCACAATCATTTACTAATCAAACAACCTCTAATACGGAATCTCAATCAAGAACATTTACAGACTGTTATGCAAGTTTATACAGTGGAATGATACTCCTACAGGTCTCTGAAAAAAGAGAAATTGATTCAGAATCAGAAATGAAACAATTCTTTACTGACACTTGCAATTTCATCCACGATGAAACTGGAAAGTGGCTGGACTTGTGGAATATGAACGAACTAAAAATGTTATACGACCAAGTTGATATGACCAAATTCAACAGCAAATACTATCCACAAGGTGTGCCCGGTTCTATCTTAGATGTATTTAGTGGAATGGGTGCCATGGCAGGTGCTGTCAGTAATGGAACGTCCATCAATATGGATGACGAAGATTTTGAAGATGATGAAGACAATGACGATAATGGAAATAATGATGATAACGGAAATAATGATGATAACGGAAATGACGATAATGGAAATAATGATGATAATAATAATTAGTGGCGATAAACAGGGAAATTGATAAATGAATTGTGTCTAACATGCATACAACAGATATTGTAATTTTTTGTTTAATTCAAGTTATCTAGATATTAAAGTGTATTTTTAAGATTCCATATAGGTGAAATGTGTGCCTAAGAGAAAGATAAAAGAAGAAAAGCCGGGGAAAAAATTGGGGAAGAAGCAAATCCTTATACCTCCAATTATTGTTGGGATTGCAACTCTTTCAGGATTTGTCATCATGCATTTTTTCCCAGCTCCAAATCCGGTACAGGTTTGCCTGAGATCTCATACTGACACCTTCAATGTTTACTCAAAAATCGACTTGAGGATCGATGGACATCAGAGATTCTTGCCAGATAATGTCGGAAAAATGAAGGACGGAAAAGAGTGTCTTAGAGTCGTACATACCGATGAGGTTGGTGATCAAATTCATGTACAATTCGTTCGACCAGTTAGACTAACATTGGATGATTTCATGAAAATCTACGTCGCGGACAATAGTACAATTCAGGTAGTGGATAATTCAACTGGGAAAGACATGTACCAGAATTTAACTCTGTCAAATTATAACATTGATTACTCATATTTCTCTGAAAATCGATTCGTGAAAATTACTAATCTGACGAGCTCTCCACCATTAAGTGATACATTTTTCGCTAGGATTTCATTGGTCTCCAAATAGATATAAATAGACAGCATCATTTTTGATTAGAATTGAGTAAATCCGCAGTAATCATAAGAGGGGATGGAACAGGGCCTGAACTTGTTGATGCCATGGTTAACGTACTTCAGGAATGTAATTCGAAAATAAAATTAATTTCATGTGATGCGGGTTCTGAGTGGTGGATAAAAAATGGTGGTAGCTCATATATTTCTGACGAAGTATGGAATCTTTTGAAAAATTCAGATGCTTGTTTTAAAGGACCAACCACGACTATCCCAACTCCAGATGCACCTAGGAGTGTGGCAGTTAGTATTAGACAAAAGTTTAATCTCTATGCAAATGTTCGACCAATAAAGACCTATAAGAATTCGTCCCATCAACTAGATTTTATTTGTATCCGAGAAGCGACCGAAGGGTTGTATTCTGGTATTGAATTCAAGATAGGTGATAGTGCAGCAATTGCAGTAAGGAAGATAACGAAGAAAAGCTGTGAAAATGTGGTTAGACATGGTTTTAAAGTTGCCACTGAAATGAAATTCAAGAAAATTTATGTTATTACAAAGAGGAACATACTAAAGGAAACCGACGGAATATTCTGGAAAGCTGTTGAAGACATCAAATCAGAATTTAGTGATATTACCGTAGAGGAATATTATATCGATAATATGACCCAACAATTGGTTAAGAACCCAGAACGATTTAACAAGAGCATTTTGCTCAGTACAAACTTATTTATGGATATTGTATCAGAATGCGCTTCAGGTCATGTCGGTTCTATTGGAAACGTCTATTCCGGGAACTATGGAGACAATTATGCCATGTTTGAACCGGCGCACGGAAGCGTACCAAAATATGCTGGTGCTAATAAGGTAAATCCAGTAGCGACTATTCTTTCTGGTGCATTGATGGCCAAATACCTTGGGGAAAATGATGTTTGCAATGCCATTTTTGCTGCAGCTGAAGAAACAATTAACGAAGGAAAATGTTTAACTTACGATATGGGTGGTTCTGCTTCCTTAAGTGAGATGGCCACCGAAATTGCAAAAAGGTCTAAATCACATATGACTTAATTGGGAAACAATAACTACTCATTCGCCCTAGCAACTATTCATCTCATTATTTCTATGATTTCTAATGATTCATAAAATAGTCCTTTTTGAGCTATTTGTTTCATTATAAGATTATTATCTGATATGAAACTCTCTAGTTTTTTCTTTTTGGAAAGGCTTGATACCATGATAAGGATCTTTCCCTTTTCAGACAGTTTTTCAAGTACACTCGCTAGAATATGAACTGAAACTTCAATACCCGTGGGCCCACCATCTATGGTCCTGTCGACATAATTCGGATTATCTGGAAGATACGGAGGATTTGTCACTATGAGATCAAATTCTATATTACGTATAGCTGTGGCAGCGTCACAGCATATTAGTCTATTATTTTTCAAGACGCTTTGCAAATGCTTTAATGAATCAAAATCTATATCAGTACCTATCACAATTCTAAAATTCTTTGACAATTCTTTTAGAATAATTCCACTACTGGTTCCTATTTCTAATGCCAGATTGCCATGATAGTGATTTACGGTGTTAGATAGAAAAATACTATCTTCTGAAGGTAAATACAATGTAAATGAAATATCTGCGCAAATTTATAACTGTACAACTTTTTATCTCGTATTCTTGATTCCTTTTTTTATCAAGTGGTTTGCCGTTTCTATTAGAGTTTCTACATCTAACTGATTGATTTTTTTATTTTGATATTGCTTGGAATCTAACAACTTGGCTGCGTTTTTGTTTCTATTACTAAATAGTAATTCTAAACTAGAAATAACTTGATGGTTCATGTTATTTTTTTTCCTCCTTAATCTGATGACTCTCGAATCTATCTTTGGAGGTGGATTGAAAGAATTTTTTTCAACGTTAAATAGTGGTTCTATATCAAAACAATATTGAGAAAACACAGAAACTACCGAATAATCTGAACTGCCTGGAGGTGCTATTAGTTTGTCGCAAAATTCTTTTTGGACCATGATTACTGCATCTCTAAACTCATGTAGTGATAACCACTTCATTGTATCTTTGGACCTAGAATATGGAATATTTGATAAGAAAAAATCAAAATCACATTTTTCTTCCTTAAAGAAATCCCGGTTGAAAATGATAACATTGCTATTTTCAAGAAGAAAATTCTTTGCTTTGGAATACAATTCCTTATCAATTTCGTAAGTGTACACCAACCTGACAATCTCAGCTATCTTTTTAGTGAGATATCCATATCCTGTACCAAACTCTAACACCACATCGTTCTCTTTTACATTACAGGATTCAATAATTTTGGAAATAATGTTGTAGTCTATTAGAAAATGTTGACCTAGCTGGTTTCTGTTTTCATCTTCCAACGAATAGTGTCATCCTAGTCTCTTTGGTTATTTCCTCAACTATCCTTTTTGCTACGAGTTTATGTATGTCCTTTAAACCTATTCTTGATTGTATATCCGAGAAAGAAGCGAATTTCTTTTTCTCCCTATCATTGATTATGCTCATCATATACGTTTTTCCTATTCCTGGTATCAATTCTAATGAATGTATTCTTGGTGTGATAGGCTGAGCTGCATTTATGTACGTCACAAATCGTTCCTCATTAGCAAGCACTATCTTTTCCACAATAGGTGGAAGCTCATTTTTTGCAGATTGCGTTATGGAATCGTATTGTAACTTGCCAAGTACACTGATAATCTTGTTTCTTCCTTCTTTTCCAATATACACTCTTTCTCCGATGTCAAAATTAGCGTTTTGAATTGCCAGTAATTCCAACAATGTCAAACGATTCTCTCCTATTGCCTGAACGATGATACCTTCCCTACCCCTTATTGTAAAGGATTTTCCTCTGAGAGTGAAATCTAAAACATAAGCATATTCTTCAAACTTGTGACTATGAAGATTATAGTCATGACTAGCATGTCTATTATGGAAGTTACTATGATTAGCAGAATCCAATTACTTGCAATAATGTACTGCGTACTTTTTAAGTTTCATGCACTGCTGTAATTTTTTGCAAAATGCTTTCTGAAGTTGAAGTTAATATCAATTTCTTCCATCCAAATGTAAAGGCCCTAATCTCCTCCAATGTAGTAGGCAAGATATTCACGATTTCAACAGCCTCTTCTTCGGTAAGACCACATTGGCTTACTAATTCACTAACTAGTTTTTGTGCTTGTTTTCTAGTTATTTTTGAAAATTTGTTCACATAATCATAAGTCCATCTCTGAATCTGATCCATTTCGTCGACTTTCTTGCCTTCTAATATCTCCTTTACATCCGGGAGCGCTATCATCTCTTTTTTTGTTATTTTTGTCACTGGCCAAAACCTCTATTTTATGGGGCGGATGTGATTGAACTTGGTTTGCAAGTACTTTTGTTTATTGCCAACAAGTATTCCGACCTTAACAGTTCTTCGACCAATTTCCTTAATACTCCCAACCTTACCCTGAAATCTTCTGTGTGGAGTTGTCTTGTGTTCTCGAGGATCTATTATTACTACTACTTTATCGCCAATTGAATAGTTAATTAGTAAATGTGACAGTCCTCTTGACATATTACCCTTAGTCATAATATGCCTTGATTTCCTTCTAATACCGTGAGATTTTGGCATGCTGGATATCATATTTCTCCTTAATTTAATATTAACTGGTGATTTTGCTTAATATTGATCCTCAAACGCTAATGAATTTGCCGTTACCTCATGATTTGATGCTTTTCTAAACAATTACTTTTGTGGATCTCCTATACCTTGCTCGTTTAGTGTGAACACTATCTCTCTTTCTGAATGATAAGGGCTGTCAACCATTCTTGCAATTCGATTCTTACCTGATTTTTTTAGGTAAAGTCGATAAGTGCTAGAATGAGCCATGACATTTCCTCCTGTTGCCTTATTAGGATCGCCAAATATTGCATCTGGAGATGACTGAATTTGATTTGTCAATACCACTGCAATTTTGCATGTTTCAGCAATCCTCAGCAGTATGTGTAGTAATCTGTTAATTCGTTGTTGTCTCTCTGACAAGAAAGATCTACCAAGAAACTCAGCTCTGTAATGAGATACGATCGAATCAACTATCATGAGTTTGATATTGTGTAAATTGATAATGTTTGGAGATTCCTGAATAATTACTTCTTGATGAGAACTATTGTATGCTTTTGCAACAATAACATTTTGAAGGGTTATATCGGGATCAACGTTTCTCGCAGATGCAATTGATGCAATTCTTTCTGGTCGAAATGTATTTTCTGTGTCAATGTATAGCGCTCTGGATAAATTACCCTCAGCGTCGTTTTGTTGAACAGTAACGCAAAGAGTGTGACAAATTTGCGTTTTTCCTGTGCCAAATTCACCATATAATTCGGTGATGGCTCTTGTTTCTATTCCTCCGCCCAAAAGTTCATCTAGATTTTTTGAACCTGTAGCAATACGGTATTCTGATTTTCTCTTTTCGTAAATTTGATTTGCAGTGATAAAGGGTTTGTCAAAAACGCCAATATCTTCTAATGTTTCTCTTGCCTTATTACACAACATTATGCATTTTTCTATCGCAATCCCGGTAGCTTCTGCAATATCCATAGGGCCACGAATAACTAGATCTTTGATTGACCTAAAACCAGCTTCTTTCAGTGAAGTTTTTGTTGCAGGACCTATGTCCTTCAATGTGTCAATGTCAGTTGCGTTCTCGGTACCCTTATCGGACAATTTGTAATTATCATATAGTATCTAGTACCTTCGTTTGAAAAACCTTGTTATTCCTAAGCAATCAAAGTATCCAAATGTATTTTCATTTCTTGGATAATATCCGGTTTACTAATAGTACGGTTCCTCTTATAGTGTGTACTTCTGATTCAACTGGAACAATATCTTTTGACTCAAGTTCACTTGTCGTATTAGGGCCAATACTTATCAAAACTATGTTTTTGAGATGCTGTATAAAATTGGGAAGCACTTCGTGCATTATGGAAAAGAAATAGCGAACTGATGAAGGGCTGGTAAAAATTATTGCATGCACCCTGTTCATCCTTATTTGCTTTGAGAACTCAATCCATGTCTGATTTGACGTTTCTGCTTGAGGATAATAGATGAAAAATTCATCCAGAATTATCGACATTAAATCTAGCTCATCTTTTAGAAAAGAGTTTGATGCACCACTCCTGGGTATCAATATCCGGGTTCCAGTTTTGAGTTGTAGTTTTTTTAATAATTTTAGAATACCTAAAGTGGAATAATCATTGGGCTGCCACTTGACCACAACGTTATTTGCTTCAAGTTTTTTTCTAGTTGTTGGTCCTATTGCAATAACTTCACATTTGGCCAATTGTTCCTCCAACATACGAGTAAGGTTATTTTCTTTCACTAATTTAAAGAATAGATCTACAGAATTAGGACTCATAAAGACGTAATACTGGTAGTGTTTAGAACAAAATTGAGAGAATTTCTCAAGAAATTGCTTTGAATCAATCGGAATTAATTTAATTGTGGGTAAGGAAATCGGTATGCCTCCTTCTTGTTTTACCAATCGTATAAACTCTGTACTATTTGATTCACTACGTGTTATTGCAATGGTCTTGTCAATTAGATTCTTACCCAACAAGATTAATAAAATTTACTTATCATAAAAGCATTAGGATTACTGTTTTAGGATATTAATATTATAGACTAGTCTAATTACTTGGAACAAACCAGTTTATTTTGCTTTGAATTCCCACAACTTTTCCCACAATTATTATCGCAGGAGATTTAATTTTTTTCTGCTTTACTTTTTTCTCAATATTGCCCAAATTACCAACTATCACTCTCTGCCTATTTGACGTGGCATTTTCAATTACAGCAATCTTTGCATTTTTGGTCAATCCACCTCCGATGAGGTTTCTGGAAATGTCCTTTAATTGTTCAAGCCCCATGAAAATTACAATTGTGTCAGCTGCCTTTGTAATGGAATTCCATTTTATGGATGACTTTTTTTTCTCAATAGATTCATGACCTGTTAGTACCATGACTGATGATGAATAGTCCCTATGTGTTAATGGAATGCCCGAATATACTGCCGCACCATTCAAAGAGGATATCCCAGGAACAATTTCATAATTGATATTTTTAGATGACAGAAATTCAGCTTCCTCCCCACCGCGGCCAAAAATAAATGGATCACCTCCCTTTAATCTTAATATTTTTTTTCCCTGATTTGCATACTTTAACATTAATTCATTGGTAATCTCTTGATTAGTAGTGGGATCACCTGACTCCCTGCCAACATACACTTTCTCTGATTTAGACGACGCCATCTTAAGTATGCCTTTGTTTACTAACCTATCGTAAAGTACTACATTGCATTCTGATAATAGTTTTAAGGCTCTTAGGGTTAACAAGTCTTTGTCACCCGGACCTGCTCCACAAATATACACTTTACCTTTTGACTTTACTTTTGATTGTTCCACTTTTCTAATGCTTCCCTCCATTCGTGTGCAAAATCTGCCGCTCCTTTTGATAGCAGATCATTTGCTACTTCACTTCCAACCTGAGCTGCATTTGATATTACGTCTGATTTTTTAACATTTATTGCCTGGGTCCCATCGGCGGAAAAAACTGTAGCATACATCATGATTTTGTTTGTTCTTAAATTAGGTAATGCTATTGCCCCTACTGGGAATCTGCAACCAGCATTCAAGTAGTGAATGAGTTCTCTCTCTGCATCGATAGCATATCTTGATGGTTTATCTTCAATTTTTTGTAATTTTGCAATTACGTTTTTGTTGTCCCTTCTACATACAATTCCTATCGCTCCTTGCCCTGGAGCTGGAACGAAATCTCGATAGTTAAATCGCTGAACAATAAAATTATTTAAGTGAAGTCTTTTTAGTCCGGCTTCTGCTAAAACAAGGGCGTCAAATGGACCTTCAATGCACTTTCTAACCCGACTTTCGACATTACCCCTTATTGGAATCACTTTTACATGAGAATTCTTCCTTCTTATTTGGACAGCTCTTCTCAAACTGGATGTACCTACAGTGGAGTTTGGCTCTAATGCTTCTATTGTTGATTTTGATTTTCCAATCAAGACGTCGTTTGGTTTTTCTCGTTTTAGTACAGATGCGACGACTAATTCATCGTCAATATCAGTTGGAATGTCCTTAATACTATGCACTGCAAATTCTGCCTGCCCATCGAGAACTGCTCTATCGACTTCCTTCTCAAAGACACCTTTTTCGTCTACGGAAAAAAGAAACTTATTCTTATTTATATCTCCACTTGATTTAATTTTTACAACATCACATTCTAATGTAGGATAGAGTTTGTGGAGACTGTTAGTAACTATTTCAGTCTGAATTAAAGCCAACTTACTTCCACGCGTTGCTACTGTATACTTACTCAAAATCCTTCACTTTTCTTAATGCTTTTGCAAATGATTCAATGGTCCTATCTATGTCTTCATCATCATGTGAATAAGATATGAAACAAGTTTCAAATTGCGATGGTGGTATGAATATCCCGGATTTTAAGAGTTCGTCAAATAATTTCTTATAAAGGCGAATATTTGATTTTTTAACACTTGATGCATCTTTAATTTTTTCATCTGTAAAAAAGAGCTGGAACATGGAAGCGATGTTATTTACACTCGCCCCAAATTTTAGATCAGTTAGGTGGTCTCTAATTCCATTTGATAAAGTAGAGCTAAATCGCGAGAGCTTTGGATACAACTCATTTTTCTCACTACTTAGTTTTTCCAATGTTGCAATACCTGCAATTGTAGAAATTGGATTTCCCGCATACGTACTTCCCTGAAACACAGTTCCTTTTGGAGATAACATTTCCATTATCTCTTTTTTCCCGACTAAGGCAGAAAGTGGAAACCCATTACCAATTGCTTTTGCAAGTGTCATTATATCTGGTACTACTCCGAAATATTCGGAAGCGCCTCCAGGTGAAAGTCTAAAACCAGTTACAACTTCATCAAAAATTAAGACAATGCCTTCCATGTCGCAGATTCTTCTTAATTTACTAAGATAATCTTCCTCTGGAATTATCAGTCCCATATTTGCCAAGACAGGCTCAACTATCACACATGCGATATCATTGTTTTTCTTGACTAGATTTTCGAGAGCGCCGATGTCGTTGTAAGGCAGTACCAATGTTTGATTCATGGACTCTTCTAAATTACCATTAAATGAATTAGTTGAGGCACTAGAGCCTGGGTTTACCATAACATAATCATAAGCACCATGATAGCATCCGTCAAACTTGACTATCTTTTTTTTCTTTGTAGTAGCCCTTGCCAATCTAATAGAATGCATTGTTGATTCAGCTCCCGTGTTCATCAATCTTACCATTTCCATATTGGGAATCATTTCAATTATTAGTTCAGCAAGTCTGACTTCATTTTCTGTAGGAACACAGAAAATATTCCCCCTTTCTAGCTGTTTCTTCACAGCGCTTATGATTTCAAAATATGCATGTCCTAAAATGATGGCGCCATACCCTAGGCAATAATCAATCAGGGTATCATGATCTTCTGTAATAATCTTTGAACCTTTTCCATATGATGCAAAGAAAGGATACGGTTCATAGAAACGAACAGGACTGTTAACACCACCTGGGATTATTTCTTTCGCTCTATCAAATAGAGAAGCCGACAAACATGAATATCATAATTTTGAAACTGTTATAATTGTATCTTTAAATGTTGTTTAGAATCTCTGCAATTTTCTTTGTATGGTAAGAAATGATGATATCTGCTCCTGCTCTTTTAATCGATGTTGTAAATTCCATAACCACTTCGTCTTCGTTTACCCATCCTTCAAGAGCGGCCGCTTTTACGATTGAGTATTCTCCTGAAACGCTGTATGCGCACACTGGTAATAAGGTACTTTGTCTTGTCTTGTAAATTAGATCAAGATAAGGCAGGGCAGGTTTTATCATTATGATGTCTGCACCTTCTTTGACGTCCATCGTTACCTCGTGAAGTGCTTCGTTAGTATTGTGGAATGGCATTTGGTATGATTTTCTGTCACCAAATTCTGGCATGGAGTGAGACGCATCCCTAAATGGAGTGTATAGGTTAGAAGACAATTTTGCAGAATATCCAATTATCCCAACGTGTTTGAAGCTATCATGGTCTAATGCTTTCCTGATGCTTTTTACCTGTCCATCCATCATAGCTGAAGGGGCCACAAAATCAGTACCAGCTTCGGCATGACTTAGCGCAACTCGATCCAAAATTTTCAAACTTTCATCATTGTCTGCAACATTATTTTTTATGATACCGCAATGTCCATGGGAAGTATACTGACACAGACACACATCAGTTATTGTTACAACTTTCTCGCCAAAATTATTCTTGATTGTTTTTATAGATTCTTGTACTATTCCATCTTTTTGATACGCACTGGTTCCTCTATCATTTTTTAGTTTTGGTATCCCAAAAATCAAAAAAGTCTTTACGCCCAAATCATACAATTCTTGTACATTTTTGATCAGATGTTTTTGAGGTATTCTATAGATTCCTGGCATCAACTCAATTTCTTTGGGCTCTTTGATACCTTCTTGTACAAAAACAGGATATACTAGATCTTTTACCGATAATCTTGTTTCTTGCAAAAGATCCCTTATCGCAGGAGTTCGTCTTAATCTTCGTAGTCGAACTTGTGGAAATCCATTAAACCCAAATCCATCATTTTGGTTCATAATTAAAAATCCTTGATACTATGTTTAGCACATCGTCATTTTTCTCTGTATTACCAATTTCCTTTCTGAAATTATTCATTGGTGTGGATAATATTCCTTCTACAATTGCAAATGATAATTGCTCCATAATTTCAAATTCCTTCATTCCTTTCTTAATTCCAAGCATTCTTGCGGCTTTGGATAATTCTCTATTTCTGACTTCATCTACTATTTTAAATATTGATACCACAAAAGGTTCAGCTTTTATCTTTCTAAATAATAAGTCCATTGATTCCATTCCACTTTGAATCATTGTTTCAGCCAATCTAATTTCTTCATGTCTGCGTTTTAGATTTCTATCAACTATTTCTGCAATCTGGTCTATGTTTACCAATTTTATTCCAGATATTGTTGCAATTTTGTCATCAACAGTCCTTGGATTAGAAAGATCAAATATCATCATTCCATCATTCTTCTTTTTACTATTGAAAATTCGATCATAAGTAATAAGATAGTATGGAGCCGTTGTAGAGACAAAGATGATATCTGTTTTATCAAAATTATGAAGAGCTTGTTCAAATTCTATTGGGGTTCCGCCAACCGTACTAGAAAATGACTTTGCTCTTTCATAGGTTCTGCTTGCAACTTCAAAGTTGACCTGTCTTTTCTTTAACGATTTGGCTACAAGCATTGCTCCCTCACCTGTTCCGATCAATAATACTTTTTTATCTTGAAAATCATCAAAGTATTCCTCTGCCAAATTAACAGCCATTGAACCAATTGATACACTTCCTTTATTCAAACCAGTGTTGGTTCTAATTCTGCTTCCAACCTTTATTGCACGTTCAAAAATTAACGGAATGAAAGAATCAATGTAGCAGTTCTGTCGAGAAAATTCAAACGCCCTCTTAACCTGACCAAGTATTTGGTCCTCTCCTACGACGAGGGATTCAAGTCCTGAAGTCAATCTCAATAGATGATGTATCGCTTCTTTTCCTTCATCAATCTCGGCAGATTCAAATGACAAGTCATGTCGTTCTGTGATGCTTTTCCATGTATCAAAGATTTTGTCAACATCAATCCTTTCCAGGGCCAAATAAAGCTCTACTCTGTTGCATGTTTGAAGTATGACACATTCTCGTATATTGCCAGCTGTTAAAAATACGCGATGTGCCTTGGCAATATCTTTGAAAGTAAATTTTTCAAGTACGTGTATTGGAGCTTTCTTGTGAGTTATTCTCACATTCAATAGTTTTAGCTCATCAGTTACTACTGTATTCAAGGTTTATCCACCTTTCCCCAATTATTCAACAGGTCTAATGCAGTCATTTTTGCTTCGTTGAGCTTGTTTGATCTTAACAAATATTGGATATTTTTATCTTTTATTAATGAATATAAAAATTGCTTTCTTTCCTTCACAGTACCGATTTTTCGCTTCGCATTCTTTCTAGCAAATTCCTGTAGGATAATATTGCTGATATCTGAATCATTGATACTTTTATGAACCATCCTTTCTATTTTCATCCTTATTTTTCTGGCCATTATTGGACTCTTTCCAGAAGTTGAAATTGCAACTTGGATTAGACCTTCATAATTTACTAATGATGCATATGAAAAATCGCTTATCTCCGGGTCATCCGCGGCATATACAAAAGCTCCCATGGATCTCCCCTTTTCCACGAGTTTCCTATTCAAAACTCTATCATCAGTCGCAGCCAAAATCAAATAAACATCTTTGAATTGGTCCAATATTTTGACATCCTTGATTCTGCTTTTTATCAAGTTTATTTTCTCATCAGACATCAATTTGTTAAGTTGAGCGTTAAGTCTGCTAGTTATCACTGTTATTTCACACTCTTGATCCAACAGCCCATTTATTTTCCGTAGGCCTTCGGTACCGCCGCCTATCACTATAGCTTTCTTGTTATTTACGTTAAGATCAACTATCAATTGGGGACTCCTGATGATCTATGCATTGATGCTCGAGTCTTTATTTAATCGTTCCATGAATATGTCATCAATATTGCATTTTTGTCATACGTGAGTGATTTTTGATGCAGAAAGGGAGTATCATATAGTATATATACAATAACGACGTTATAATTTCTAATGACCTCAGATCTGAATATGGACTATAGCAAGTATGACTTTAAAGATTCTACTGAACTTTACGTATATTTAAGTAAGAAAGGGCTTTCTAGGGGAACCGTTGAGGAGATTAGCAAACTTAAAGGCGAACCGGATTGGATGCGAGAATTTAGATTAAGATCCTTTGAAGTTTTTCTAAGCAAACCAATGCCAAATTGGGGTGGAGATTTATCACGTATTGATTTTCAGAATATCTACTATTATGCAAAAGCATCTGAAAAACAAAGTAAGAGCTGGGAAGAAGTTCCAGAATCTGTGAGGAACACTTTTGAAAAATTAGGAATTCCTGAGGCAGAAAGAAAATTCCTTGCTGGAGTTGGTGCACAGTATGAATCAGAGGTAGTATATCATAATCTGCGAGAAGATCTTGAAAAACAAGGAGTAATATTCGTCGATACCGACAGTGCCGTAAAGAAATACCCTGACATTTTGCAGAAACACTTTGGTAAGGTCATTCCTCCGGAGGATAACAAATTTGCAGCCCTAAACAGTGCTGTTTGGTCTGGCGGATCATTTATCTATGTTCCAAGAAATGTGAAAATTGACCTCCCACTTCAAGCATATTTCAGAATCAACGCGGAAAATATTGGTCAGTTTGAGAGAACACTAATCATAGCAGACGAAGGTGCAGAAGTGCATTACATTGAAGGATGTACCGCACCAGTATACACAACCGAATCACTTCATTCCGCAGTAGTAGAGCTAATTGCAAAAAGAGGTGCAAAAATAAGATATACAACTATTCAAAATTGGAGTAAGGACGTCTACAATCTTGTTACCAAGAGAGCATATGCTTATGAAAATGCAACAGTTGAGTGGATAGATGGCAATCTTGGAAGTAAATTAACGATGAAATATCCCGGTGTTTACATGCTTGGTAAAAGGGCACATGCTGAAGTAATTTCAATTGCTTTTGCAGGCAGTGGGCAGCATCAAGATGCTGGAGCAAAAGCAGTGCATCTTGCTCCTGAAACAACATCTAGAATTACAAGCAAATCTGTAAGCAAAGACGCAGGACGTACAACTTATCGAGGATTGCTGCATGTTGCAAAAGGTGCAACCGGTGTAAAATCTAATGTCCGATGTGATGCATTACTTCTTGACAAGAACTCTAGAACTGACACTTATCCATATGTAGAAGTAAATGAAGATGATGCCACTATATCTCATGAAGCAACGGTAGGTAAGATAGGCGAGGATCAAATTTTCTATCTAATGAGTAGAGGATTTTCAGAATCAGACGCACTATCTTTGATAGTTGGTGGTTTCATGGAGCCATTTACAAAAGAGCTACCAATGGAATATGCAGTTGAACTCAATAGACTGCTAAAGTTAGAGATGGAAGGCTCAGTCGGATAAACAACAGAAAGGAGCAGACGCTCACTTTATTTTTGTGAAGCATACGAATTTGATGAATATTTTTGCCTTGATGAATTTGAATGAAGTCTTTTCTTCATTTTTACAAAATTGAAATCCTTATAAGCCGCCTTAAAGTGATTTCTTTTTGAATCATAGAAGGTTTTATGGAGAACTCTAAATGGATTTTACATATTTAATCATGCAATTTCTGTTTACCCCACACTACGTTGAGCATCCTCCATTACCATTCTCATTTCCCTCCATGATTATCGCAGCACTTGTTGCTATTTCCATGAATATCTTGTTCGCATTGCTCAGAAAGAAAACAACCGATATTGCAAAAATGAGCAAAATTATGAAAGAATCAGTTGAATTTAGAAAACAGATGATGGCCGCAGTCAAAAAGCAAGATAAAGAGTTAATTGCAGAATTAAAGAAGAAACAGGCTTACGTAAATAAGATGAATATGGAAATCCAGCAACAGCAAATGAAACCGATGTTTATCTATATGATACCGTCTTTTCTGTTATGGATTCTAGTTTTTCCAACCATTTTTGGTCAGGTGGTAGCACTTTCACCAATTAGCCCAGAATTACCAATCATAACATGCAACGAAAATAACGTGAAAAATGATACCACTCTCAAAGAGGATGGGAAACCAAAAGGGCCTTGTGAGATTGACGGTCAGATATATCTTTGGGGATGGTTTCTAATTGTTAATTTTGCATTTAATGGGATAATTTCAAAGCTGACAAAGACCAACTTGCCAAGTGTCACAGGGTAATCCAAATCACTTCACTAATTCTTTAAGCTGAAACTATTTGCGATTTGAATTTCTATCAACTGATCTTTTGTATTCTTGATATTAAGTGAGATAACCTATTCATAGGACGGTCTGTAATACTGTCATAATCATCCATTGTATCTAGATCTTTTGACAGGTTTGCAGACTTGACGACTAGAGTCCGTGCAGAGGTCTTTCTTGAGGATTGAACATGGTTGAAATAGCTATTATTGTCGTATGATGTTTCATACAAATTAAATGGTTTTCTTATCAGCAGATTAGTACCGTCCATTCTTGTAGAAGGTACAATTATTGAGCATTTTTTAGCTTTACTAGCAATTGATAACAATAATTCAATCTCGATTGGATCTAAATATATCAGATCTATGGGAACGACAATGTTTGTATTGATAAGATTTTCTTTACAAATATCATCTCCAACATTGACTGCATAATTGACTCCCTTTTCCTTTGCGAAAATGAATTTGATATCATAATAACTAGAAATTTTCTCGACCCTTTCATCTGCGGAAATGGTTACTATTGTAGATATACTTTTACATTTTTTTAATGCAATAATTGTTGATTTCAACATCAATTCCGTCAATACAATTTTTTGATTTCTAGTTAGCGCCAGTCTCGTTTTACTCGATTCAAATTGCTTTACTGGAATAAATGCTGCCGTTTTCATGATTCAACCATTGTTCAATAATTTTAGAATATGATTTGACAACTTAATTTCATCTTGTTCATTTTCCATGATTATATCTGTCTTATAGACGTCTACTCCATAATTTTGGATTTGTTTTTCATAATCTATATCTGACTCAGAGATGACCAAATTAGATGAAATATCTGAATAGTAAGAGGCTATTCCTGCTGGAGAGGATTCAATACCCATAACCTCCAAGTACTTTGAAGCAGGTCCACTTAGTGCTTGGTTTCCAATTATTGGACTCACTGCGATTACCTCCTTCTTCCTTAATTCAAGTTCCTTTCGAATTGACGGCATTGAGGTTATCGGACCTATACTTGAAATTGGATTACCCGGAGCAATTACAATCATGTCTGAATTTCTGATTGCTTGAAGGGTTTTGGGGTTTGGATCTGCCTGTTCGATACCTTCGTATCTTATATTCAAAATATCTAATTCAGCATGATTTTTGACCCAATATTCTTGAATATGCATTTCACCAACGGAAGTTTTTATCCTCGTTTCAAAATGTTGATCTGAGGCAGGGAGTATGACTGTTGAAATAGAAAGTCTTTTTCGTACCCATTCTGTAATCCAGGAAAGGGGTCTGCCTTCATTTATGAAGCGGGTTCTAATGGTATGAAGAGCAAGATCCTTGTCACCAATTTTGAACCAATAATCTTGTCCAAGTTTATTCATTTGTTCCATAAACACAAATGAATCGTCAATCACACCCCAACCCCTGGATTTATCCAAAAGGCCTGACAAACCATAGGTAACTGTATCAATGTCCGGACATATGTACAGTCCATGTAACCAAATGTTATCAGCTACATTTGCGATAACTGTCAAATTATCGGCAACCTTGGATAGCCCTCGAGCTAGTTTTACCGATCCTGTTCCCCCCGCTATTAGTGTAATCAAAATAAAAGAAAACTACTTGACCTACAACTTTTTTAAATTTTCCGAAATTGTCGTAGACTATCTTTAAAAAATTACCTCACGAAAATCTAAATCAAATCATAACTATTTCGTTGGCAAAATTGGTTTATTAGATAAAGATTATAAACAGGTTGAATTAGTCTCTACCCTGTGAATAGTTTCAGATTCATTATGGTTATTTTCTTGATAACATTCACAGTTAGTTCATTTATATCGAATTCTTATGCAGTTCAAATGACAGTTGTTTTGTCTCCCAAGCTCAATCAAGCCGAGCCAGTATTTACCGCCAATCGATTCATTACATTACAATATGATCCTGCAAGTGAGCTAGCAAAGAAATTCGCAACAGTTAATGACAATGTAAAATTTCAATCAAATGCTTCTTCACCAGGAATGGCAGAATTAATTTCCGGAATAAATCAGGATATCTTTACAGAAAAACAAAGCCCTATTTCGATTCAAAACGCAACAATCGATTACACTGGAACCTTAAGGGGTAGCAGCGACAGACTAATTTTGTCATACAAGGTGGTCTTTACACCAAGCATAAGCGGATTCACACTTCCAAGCAACAATTCAGAATCCGGAGGATCTCTGGTCGATTTGGATTGGAGAGGGTTTTTTACCAATAGACCACTGGATCTACAAGTACCAAACCTTGGTAATGTTAGTATCAACTTTCCGATAAGTTTACTTCAGGTCAAGTATCCAGAATTAGCACAGCAATTGAACTCAAGTGAAGCAGGTCAGATTTTCCATACTCCACTTTTTAACTTTGAAAAAATTGCGACTCCTATGGAACGTTGGCATTTCTTGTTTGATCCAACTGGTAGTCAGGCTTCCACAGCAGGTTCTGGATATCAAGAATTAGGAGGTGCCCGTGTAGTTTCAATATTCTCTCTTGGCGAAAGTAGCTTTAGAGAAGGAGTTATGGAAGCAGAGGAATCTGATGCCACGGCAGTAGTCGATGGTACAAATATCGATATTCATTCCAGTACTCCTCCGCCAAGTGGTCAAGTACAAATAGGTGGATTTGCAACAGTTTCTAGAAATGGAAACTCTGAAATTGCCTTTGTCACCGAAAATGCTCCCGAAGGAACTACAACAGCGACTGGTGGGTTTCCATTACAGGTACTATTCATTCTTGCAGGAATGATGGCCGCCGTATCGGTATTTGTCTTGTGGAAAGCAAGGAAGTAAAAAGGTAAAATTAATACACCATCCATTTCGTTATTTCTTTCATCAATCAATACATATTTTACATAAAGTAGATTCTACTTAGTCGATCTAGTTTCTTATTGACTCTAAAACGAACCTTGTATTGATAAAAATCTAAAATTCTCTAAATTATTTTACGGGTAACTTGAATATTTTCTACATCTGAATTAATACAAGTTACTGTTGCCTATTTGAAGACTACATTGCAAGATTTAAAGAAAAACAAGTGTGTTTGCTAGCTGTAACCCTCCTTTTGTTTTAAGTGGGATTCCACTGAGCGGTCAACCTGGGTTCATACAGGAATGTTAGCCCCTTTTTGTCCTTGCTCCACTCAGGTCGGCGGTTTCATTCCAGTATTGACATCTTCAGGCTATTTGCCATCATTATCATTTTGATCAACTGGATTTCCTTTCTGTTCCGTAGCCAGGTGTCTCCACCTAATTATCGCTAATTTGAGTGCCTGTTGTGAGGGAGGAGTTTCCTCTCTTTCGAGTCACCCACACGCTAGCTCACACGATAAAAATTAGATGCAAGGCTACAAAAATCTTTGTTAATAGCAACAATAAGAGAACATGATACTCGTATTGGTCAATCTATCTATGGTGTGCTTCTATTCAAATAGATATGATTTCTATGCTATATGCCAAATTGCTTTACTAGCATGTCTCTTTTCTTACTTATTTGGAAAAGCGAGTCTGTTCTTTCATAGGCCTCTTTTTTAGGTCGGCCAAACATCATGGATTGGAATAGTAGATGATTTTCAGGAATTACAATACCTGTCTGATCATCTGAATAGAGTATTTTCAGTGTATCATCAGTTTTCCTCATTGTTTCCTCATGAAGGTGCACCATGTTAGTATCATCATGTTCAAATCCAAATTCACGTGCCTTAAGACGGATATCTGCGGTACCTTTTGCTTTACCAAGAACAGCTACGCCAAATTCGTCATCATAGATGTCTGCCAGTGAATCAAAATATGGTATCTTGTCACTGAATCTTATCGTCATTTGATGAAGATGCATCATTCTCGATGGCACCTTATATGCCTCAACATATAGTTTTACCGAAGGTAGGAACGATTTAACGTCATCCTGGTGATGTGGATTTTTGTCCCACTCTATCGAATCTTTAACCTCTTTTGTATCTTCAAGATCCGCCCATCTTCTAATTAATGTAACATCATAGCGCTGTATCTTGTTTCCAAATTTTTCAATCATGGGTTGCATAATACGTCCCATTCCAGAAACATTACAGCTTCCTTGGATGACATATTTTTGGTTAGCAACCTCGTCGTAGTTTACTCTGGAGTTGTGAATAATATCCGCGACCTTCTTTTCGCCCGTTCTATCTTCACCCCCCTGAAAGATTGCAGGTTTATCCATTGGAACATAGTAATTTACTTTATTGCTATAACCAAGTCCGTCTTTGGCCGCATCGATTACGAGATCAGCTGATTTGATTGCATCGGTTATTGTACCTGAAATATCATAGCCTTTCTGTTTAAACTCAGGCATCTTTTCTTCGGGAACATAGACAGGAAATTTCTTTGCGAATGCCTCATCTAATTTTTCATCAATTGAATACTTTCCAATTCCAACGAACTGAATTTCCTTGTCATGAGATAATGCAGATGCCAGCCTCCTTCCAATATTTCCATAACCATTTATGAATACTCGAACCATTTGCCGATGTTTTTAAAGAAACTGAAGGATTATTTAATTTATTATAAATCAAATCTTGTTTTCATAGTGCGAGTTTGTATGATTTCAAAATTCAAAAGGATGGCTGGAATGAGATTACTTTACAAACATTAAATATCCATGGATGTAAAAATAACCTTAGTAAAAAAAGAACAAGAAATTATGGTGCTTTGAGTTGAAAAAAATTTTGATAATTGATAATTATGACTCATTTGTCTACAACATTGCTCAACTATTTGGAAAGCTTTCCACAGAGCCAGTGGTTTTTCGCAATAACAAGATAACAATAAACGAAATAAACAAAATGCAACCCGATGGAATAGTCCTTTCACCTGGCCCAGGACACCCGGCGGATAAGAAATCATTTGGAATTTGTAGTGATATCATTGAAACCATTGGACCTAAAATTCCAGTATTAGGTGTATGTCTGGGTCATCAAGGGATAGTTCATGTCTATGGTGGTGAAGTTATCAATGCACAAGTTGTACGTCACGGAAAGACAAGTAAAATAAAGTATTTAGACAATGAGTTATTTGAAAAACTTGCAAATCCATTTGTCGCAACTAGATATCATTCACTGGTAGCATCAAGAGACAACTTTCCAGATTGTTTAGAAATAACAGCAGTTTCACTTGATGATTCAGAAATTATGGGACTAAAACACAAAAAATATCCCATTTATGGCGTTCAATTTCATCCAGAATCAGTACTAACTAAAAATGGTTATCATATCCTAGAAAATTTCATAGATGTTCTGAAAAAATAATGTCCACAGAATATCTTCAAAAGCAAACGAGAAAAATTTTATCGAAAGAAGATGTTGATGCAGATGACTTTACGAATGCAGTAAATCTTATTTTCATGGATGAAATTCCAGATTCCACCATCGCTTCGTTCCTTGCGGCATTAACATTTAGAGGTATTAGCGCCAATCAATTAAAAATAGTAAGAGATATCATGATTCAAAATTCTCATAAAATAACTCCAAGAATTAATGGTGTAATAATTGATAATTGCGGTACGGGTGGTGATCTGTCCAATTCATTTAGTATCAGCACAGCCGCATCACTTATTGCATCAGCCTCTGGAGTAAATGTGGCAAAACATGGAAACAGGTCTGCCAGTGGATTATTTGGTAGTGCAGATTTCTTTGAATATATAGGACTTGATTTGACTATGCCAGAAAGCAGAACTATTGAATCACTTGAAAAACTTGGCTATGCCTTTTTATTTGCGCCTAAATTTCATCCAAAATTGAAAAGGCTTTCACGTATACGAAAACGACTTGGCTTTAAAACAATTTTTAATCTAATTGGACCGCTTTGTAATCCATGTACAAATATTACATCACAGGTAATTGGAATTTCTGATCTTAAATTTATCGAGCTTGTCTCAAGTGCAATGATCAACTCAAATCTAAAGAAAATCTTGCTAGTTCATTCTTTAGACGGCATGGATGAGTTATCAAACACTTCAAATAATATCCTGATCATCCTACAATCAGGCAGCGTCGAAAGACTGGAGGTGGATCCGAAATTATTGGATTTGAAAGTCGTCAAAAAAGAACAAATCCAAATCAAATCTGTCGAAGATTCAGTAAAGACCACCTTGGAAACAATTTATGGGAAATCTACTAGCGCTAAACAAGATATAGTAATCCTAAATACTGCAGTTGCGTTGATCGCAGGAGAAAGAGCCAGTGATCTGAATGAAGGAATAAAAATCGCAAGGGAGTTAGTGAAATCTGAAGCTCCAAGAAATAAGTTGCGCGAATTGATATCTACATATGGGAACATTCAAAAATTGGATCATATAGAAAAGGAATTTTCATTTAACTAGATAGAACTAAAACAAAATAACTTTAACTTTTAAAATAAAAAGATAAAAGAGAAATTTAGGATTTTATCGTCTTCTTGCTTTTGGTCTTGCCTTTGATTTTGCTTTTGGTCTTGCCTTTGATTTTGCTTTTGGTCTTGCCTTTGATTTTGCTTTTGGTTTCGTCTTGCCTTTTTTGACTGCTTTGCTTGGACCACCGCCAATCTTGAACATCTTAGTTCCACAGACTGAACATGTTCCCTTTGTTGCAGGTCTTCCATTTTTCATGACGACCTGTGATTCACCTTTCATTAGTCTCTTTGCTTTACATTTTACACAATAACCTTCAGTTGCCAACATATTCAAGTTATGGTGGTTCCTTATAAGAATAGCTCTCTTGCTCATTATGAATTGCGTTATTAGTCTCGAACTTGCTGCCGTTCTCTTAGTCGGTTATGATAACATAGAAAATTATCCGACTTGATTTAATCAAATGATCAAGATTAGTGTTGCTTCAAAAGCATTTAATGGGATATCGATTGACAATAATTAGTTATTGCAATTTCAGATTATCTGCTCTAATTTCTAACTTGGGATCGAGTCTTGAATAATTTTCCTGGCAAATATGAGATATGTTGTATGGCCAATCATACGTGTTGATGGCCTTGTTTTCCCTTCTCTTGCCTCGATATTGCGGATCATTATTTCAGAACTTTCTATATCTGTAAAACCTACTTCGTACAATCGTTTAGCTGTCTTTTCCAATTGATTCATAGTTGGACATATTATTGCAACAGACCCGCTGCTTTTTAGACATTGATGAACAATTTGTAATACATTCCAGGGATCTCCAAGATCAATAATTGCAACATCAAGGTTGGATTGTTCCAATCCTTCTTTCATTATATCATGTTTGAACATTGTAACATTTTTTTCCATTCCTGATTTTTTGAGATTCCTGCTGGCAATTTCCATAAATTCTTCATTAACGTCATAGGTAAAGACATGCCCTCCTGGTTCTACGAGGCTGGCAAAGAATGTAGTTAGTGAAGCACTTCCTGTCCCTATTTCAAGAACGTTAGACCCGCTCTTCAGTCCTGTTCTTATTGCTATATATCCTAGATCTTTTGGATATACAATCTGCGTTTTTCTGTCGGACTTCATGACAAAATCATAGACTGATGGTTCCATGAGGTAAACTGTTTTCTGTTTAGGTGTGACGATAGAAGCGCCATATTCAAGTCCTATTACCTGATCAAAATCTATTATTCCAATATGTGTATGTAGTTTCTTGTTTTTTTCTACTCTCGTTAGCCAGTTCTTACTTGCTTGGTAAAAAAATAGGACATATGCCCCTTCAGATATTTTCATCTAAACAATGAGTTTGTAGAGAGGTAAAAAAATCTTCCAATTGCTAATTTTTGCATTCTGGTTTAATGAATATATGGCCAAGGCGATTACATTGCTGATATTATACAAAATTGAAATTAGCTTCGCTGTATTCAGGAGGAAAAGATAGCACCTATTCTATTTTTGAAATGAAAAGGCTTGGCCATGATATAGTATGCTTGATTTCTATTATACCTGAAATTAATGATAGTTTACTTTTCCATTTTCCAAACATACATCTTACGCAAGCACTTGCCCAGGCAATTGACTTGCCAATAAGAAATTTTCAATCAAGCACTTCCAAGTTAGAAAACGAGATGTCTGTTCTTGAAAATGCACTTTCAACTGTAAAAGATGAATTCTGTATAGAAGGAATTGTGCATGGAGGAATTTCAAGCATGTTCCAAAAAAGAAATTTTAAAAAAGTCTGTGAGGACTTGCACTTGTCAGTACATTCTCCGTTGTGGAATTTGAATCCCCGCAACTATCTTCATCAATTGATCGATGAAAAATTCAAGATAACTATTGTTGGAGTGTCAGCATTGGGATTGGACGCGGAATGGCTTGGAGTTACACTTGATCACGAAAATGTAACGAGGCTAGAGTCATTATCTACAAAATATGGATTTAACCTGAATTTCGAGGGAGGCGAGGCAGAAACATTAGTTGTCGATTGTCCAATTTATAAGAAAAAAGTAGAGATTAGAAAGGGAATAGTCAAATGGTTTGGTGACAATGGAATATTTGAAATAATAGACTATGAATTAATAGATAAATAATGCTAGACAATCTACG
>Ga0207643_10000153_pt1 | contig 47442 bp, 48 predicted proteins | sample KBSMisM62_FD_184313 | JGI IMG/M metagenome (GOLD analysis project Ga0207643, IMG submission 184313) | Miscanthus rhizosphere microbial communities from Kellogg Biological Station, Michigan, USA - KBS Miscanthus M6-2 (SPAdes) (version 2) | ecosystem: Host-associated > Plants > Roots >... | reverse complement strand
TGGATGTCCGGCAGCTCGGTCGCGGCGACGGCGGGCCGCTTCGGAATCCAGGCGAGGCCCTCCAGCAGCGCTGCCAGCGCTGCGGCCGAGCCTGCCTTCAGAGCTGTTCGCCGACTGATGTCGAACGAGGGTTGGGATCGTTCCACGGTGGCTCCTAGTGTGTCGGACCGGGTTAAATACCCCAGACGCAGACTAGGAGGGCCGGCCAATCCCGGGACTCCCCAAATTGGGTGAGCAGATGCTTGAATTCGCAATAAGGAATCAACGTACGAGATAGGCGGTACTCGCCGCGTATGCGCTCTCGATCCGCCGGGCGATCCCGGACCGATCCCGGTAGCGGAGCTGGCTGCGCAGGTCGGCCGCCCGCTCCGGCGCACCGGTCGGCAGCAGGTGCACGGTCACCCCCGGCGGCAGCGAGGCCATGTCCGCGGCGAACCGGTGCCGGCGGGCCACCTCGAACGCGACCAGCCCCACCTCCCACGGCCGCTGCGGCGCCGCGAGCGGCTGCTCGATCCGCCCGACCTGCAGGATGTAGAGGGTCGTCGCGCCGAGCGCCACCGCGCGGCCGACCGGGATGCTGTGCACCAGTCCGCCGTCCAGGTAGGTCTGCCCGTCGAGCTGGACCGGCGGGAGCAGGCCGGGCACCGCACAGGACGCGAGCACCGCGTCGACCAGCGGGCCGCGGAAGAACCAGTGCTCGGCCGCCCGCTCGACGTTCGCCGCCACGCACTGGAACGGGACGTGCAGCTCCTCGAACGTACGCGCGGTCAGGTGCGAGTTGAGCGCGTCGCGCAACGGTTGCTCGGTGTGCAGGGATATGCGGGTCCGGGCCAGCGTGGACAGGCGACCGAACACCGAGCCGCCGAACAGGTCGGTGGAGTCGAGGTCGAGCCAGAGGTCGGCCAGCCGCTGCACCGCGCCGGTGGTCGGGTCCTCGGCCACCACGACCCCGTTGATCGCCCCGACCGAGGTGCCGACGACGAGGTCGGGCACGATCCCGGCCTCCAGCAAGGCCCGGAGCATCCCCACCTCGTGCGCGCCGAGCAGCCCGCCGCCGCCCAGCACGAACGCCACCGGACCGGCCACCGGGCGAACCTAGCCGAGGGAGGTGCCGGGGCCTTCCTCGGTCTCCTCGCGGGCGCGCTCGACCGACAGCGGGTCGGCGATGCGCAGGAACCCGGCGCCCTCCCGGAGCGCGGACTCCAGCCGCTCGGCATCCTCCTCCGGCGGCGGCTCGGCGGCCTCGTCGGAGCCGCGGGCCGCCGGGTCGACGTAGCCCGGCGGTGCCGGACGGTCGACGCCGCCGTCCTCACCCTCCGGCAGGGTGATCTCCGCGGCCTCCCGCTCGAGCTCGTGGGGATCGTTCAGATTGCTCATGGCAGCGCCCCTACCCGTCCGCGGCCTAAGGTCACCAGTGCGGTGACGTTGCAGCACGGTCCAGGAGGTTAGCGTGACGACACAGGTGCGGGGCGTGGTGTCCCGGCGCAAGGGCGAGCCGGTGACGGTGGAGACCGTGCTGGTGCCGGATCCCGGTCCGGGCGAGGCGGTCGTCGACGTGCAGGCGTGCGGGGTCTGCCACACCGACCTGCACTACCGGGAGGGCGGGATCTCCGACGACTACCCGTTCCTGCTCGGGCACGAGGCGGCCGGCAGGGTGACCGCGGTCGGCGACGGCGTGACCGAGCTGCAGCCCGGCGACTACGTGATCCTCAACTGGCGGGCCGTCTGCGGCACCTGCCGGGCCTGCGCCCGCGGCCGCCCGTGGTACTGCTTCAACACCCACAACGCGACCCAGCGGATGACCCTCGAGGACGGCACCGAGCTCAGCCCGGCGCTGGGCATCGGGGCGCTCGCCGAGAAGACGCTGGTCGCCGCCGGCCAGTGCACGAAGGTCGACCCGGAGGCGCCGGCCACCGCGGCCGGCCTGCTCGGCTGCGGCGTGATGGCCGGGCTCGGCGCGGCGATCAACACCGGCGCGGTCACCCGCGGCGACACGGTGGCCGTGTACGGCTGCGGTGGGGTGGGCGCGGCCGCGGTGGCGGGCGCCCGGCTGGCCGGCGCCCGCACGGTCATCGGCGTCGACGTCGACCGTCGCAAGCTCGGCGCCGCGCGCAGCCTCGGTGCGACCCACGCGGTCAACGCGGCCGAGGAAGATCCGGTCGAGGCGATCAAGAAGGCGACCGACGGCTTCGGCGCGGATGTGGTGATCGAGGCGATCGGCCGGCCCGAGACGTACAAGCAGGCGTTCTATTCGCGTGATCTGGCCGGCACGCTGGTGCTGGTCGGCGTGCCGACGCCGGAGATGCGGCTGGAGATGCCGCTGCTGGACTTCTTCAGCCACGGCGGCGCGCTCAAGTCGTCCTGGTATGGCGACTGCCTGCCCTCGCGCGACTTCCCCATGCTCATCGACCTCTACCGGCAGGGCCGGCTCGACCTCGACCGGTTCGTCTCGGCGACGATCACCATCGACGAGGTCGAGGACGCGTTCGCCGCGATGCACCGGGGCGACGTGCTCCGCTCAGTCGTCGTGTTCTGAGCATCCGGAGCATTCCGCGCGTTCTGCGTATCGCCGCGTCGGCCCGCACCTCGGGCAATGTGGCGAGACGTCATCGGAACGGGCCGTCGCGGTCTTATGGTGTCAAGGCGGCGCCTCGGTGGGGTCCGCGCCGCGACGATGCCGTGGGGGTAGTCATGCGCGTGCGAGCAACGATGTTGCGCGGAATCGCAGCCGGAGGGATCGCGGTCCTGCTGGCGGCCACCGCCATGGGGACGGCCGACGCCTCCCCGGCGATCGGACGGGTGGTGTCGACCAACCCGGTCAACTACACGCCCAACATCACCAACGGCGCGGCGTACAAGTCGGCCGAGGCCAACGGCATGCTCTACGTCGGCGGCTCGTTCACCTCGGTCACCGCCGCCGCGGGCACCACGCCGACCGGCACGTTCACCCGCAATCACATCCTGGCGTTCAACGCGGCGACGGGCTCGATCTCCACGTCGTTCGCGCCGAACGTCAACGGCGACGTGTGGGCGATCGTCCCGAGCGGCACGTCGCTCTACATCGGCGGCTCGTTCAGCTCGGTCAACGGCGTCGCCCGGCGCGGGCTGGCCAAGATCGATGCGACCACCGGCGCCGTCGACACGTCCTTCAACGCGGCGCTGACCAGCGGCAACGTGACCGAGGCCGCGCTGGTCAGCGGCCGGCTGATCATCTCGGGGACGTTCCCGAAGAAGATCCTCGCGGTCAACCCCGCGTCCGGCGCCAACACCGGCTACATCAACGTCGCCGTCACCGGCAGCGTCGCCTCCAACGCCGGACCGGTGGAGGTCTACCGGTTCGCGGTCAACCCGGCCGGCACCAAGCTCGTCGGGGTCGGCAACTTCACCACGGTCGGCGGGGCGACGCACTACCGCGCGTTCATGCTCGATCTCGGCTCGACCGCCGCATCGGTGAGCGCCTGGCGCTACACGCCGCTGCAGCAGATGTGCGCGGCCTCCTCGTTGCCCGACTACATGCGCGACGTCGACTTCTCGCCCGACGGGTCATACTTCGTGTTCGTCTCGACCGGGTTCGTACCGCTGTCCGGGCAGGTCGGCATCGCGCTGTGCGACGCAGCGTCCCGGTTCGAGACCGCGAACCTCTCCCCGGCCCGGCCGACGTGGATCAACTACACCGGCGGTGACACCCTGCACTCGGTCGCGGTCACCGACCAGGCCGTGTACGTCCAGGGTCACCAGCGCTGGCTGAACAACCCGCAGGGCCGGGACAACGCCGGTCCGGGCGCGGTCAGCCGGCCCGGCATCGGCGCCATCGACCCGACCACCGGGCTGGCGCTGGCCTGGAACCCGACCAAGGACCGCGGCGTGGGCGGCAAGGACCTGCTGGTCACCGCGCGTGGGCTGTGGGTCGCGAGCGACACCGCGCACATCGGACACGAGACCCACATGCGGATCGCCCTGCTGCCGTAAGTCGCGAGGAGCCGGTGCAGGCTAGTCCCAGGCGTGCACCGGCTCGTTGCTGTGCATGTTCTCGATGTACTCCTTGGTCATCCGGCGCAGCACCTCGTGCCGGTCCAGGCTGGTGGAGTCGTAGAGCCGGTGGAAGGTCGCCGCCTGCCAGGCCGCTCCGTTGCGACCGGTCAGGCAGCGCTGCTCGATGATGCCGAGCAGCCGGTCCCGTACGGCGGGAGCGACCTCCCACCGGTCGAGGCCCTCGGCCGCCAGCGGCAGCAGCCGCCGCAGCACCAGCTCGGCGACCGGCACCTGGCCGGCCCCGGGCCAGTAGACCTCGGCCTCCAGCCCGTAGCGGGCGCAGGAGTGGAAGTTCTCCTCGGCCGCGGCGAACGACATCCGGCTCCACAGTGGACGGTCGTCCTCGGCCAGTGCACGGACGATGCCGTAGTAGAACGCACCGTTGGCCATGACGTCCGCAACCGTCGGGCCGGCCGGCAGCACCCGGTTCTCCACCCGCAGGTGCGGCGTGCCGCGGACCACCGCGTAGACCGGCCGGTTCCAGCGGTAGATCGTGCCGTTGTGCAGGGTCAGCTCGGACAGCTGCGGGACGTCGCCGCGCTCGAAGACCGCGACCGGGTCCTCCGGTTCGCACAGCGGCAGCAGCGCCGGGAAGTAGCGCACGTTCTCCTCGAACAGGTCGAAGATCGAGTTGATCCAGCGCTCCCCGAACCACACCCTCGGCCGTACGCCCTGGGCCTCCAGCTCGGCGCTGCGGGTGTCGGTCGCCTGCTCGAACAGCGGGATCCTGGTCTCCCGCCACAGCTCCTTGCCGAGGAAGAACGGTGCGTTCGCACCCAGCGCGACCTGGACGCCGGCGATCGCCTGGGCCGCGTTCCAGTACCGGGGGAACGCGCTCGGGCTGACCTGGAGGTGGAACTGCACGCTGGTGCAGGCCGCCTCGGGCGCGATCGTGTCCGCTGTGGTGGCCAGCCGCTGCACGCCGTCGATGGCGATCTGCAGGTCCTCCCCGCGGGCGGCGAAGATCTGCTCGTTCAGCAGGGCGTACCGCGGGTTGGCGGACAGGCTGTCGCCGCGCAGCTCCCGCTCGGTGAGCGTGGGCAGGATGCCGACCATCACCATGTGGCTGCCGGTGGTGTTGGCCTTGCCCTCGGCGTGGTTGAGGGTGTCCCGGATGCTCTGTTCCAGCTCGACTGCCGACTCGCCGGACAGCAACCGGGGCTGCACGTTGATCTCGACGTTGAACTGGCCGAGCTCGGTCTGGAAGTCGGCGTGGCTGACCGCATCGAGCACCGCGGCGTTGCGCAGCGCCGGGTCGCCGGACTCGTCGACCAGGTTGAGCTCGATCTCCACCCCGGTCAGCGGCCGCTCGAAGTCGAACTGCGACTGGGCCAGCATCCGCTCGAAGACGTCGAGGCAGCTGCGGACCTTCTGCCGGTAGCGGGTGCGGTCCTCCCGGCTGAACTGCGTGGCGACGACGTCCTTGCCCATAGCGCCCTCCCCGAGCCGGCTACGGCACCACTACCCAGCGGCGGAGTCCAGGAAGCGGGTGAGCTCGCGGCGCAGCGCCACGCCGAGGCGGTCGGCCCGCACGTGCAGCTCGGTGCGCATGTCCAGGGGCAGCCCCGGGATCGTCACGACCGCCTGCAGGGCCAGGTCCTCGGCCAGCACCGCCTCCTCGAACGCCACCTCGCGGGCCACGGTCTCCGGCCCGGGCCGGAGCTCGCCGCCGATGTTGTGCAGCAGCATCTTGGTGTAGATCCGGGTGCTCGTGTCGGTCTCCGGCAGCGCCAGGAACAGGATCGTCTTCACCGACCCGGCGTCGAGCTCCTCCAGCCGCAGCAGCAGCTGGAACGGCGCGCGGTAGACGTAGGTGGCCCGGCGGCGCTGGCGCAGCGGGCGGATGCCGGCCTCGACCCCCGGGTCCTCCGGGTTGTCGAACCACTGCACCTGCACGCTGCGGAACCCGTCAGGTTCCTGCTGCACCTCGGCCGGCTCGACCACCTTGTCCGCCTCGGCACCGAACGTTCCGATGTGGACGAACGGGAAGTGGGCGACGTCGAGGAAGTTGTCGGCCACGAACCCGGCGTTCACCTCGGTGCGGGACGGTGGCAGCCAGGCCCCGACATACTCGGCGTCCTCGGCGTCCGGGTCGTCGAAAAGCTCGGTCCGCGGCGGTTCCGGGGCCAGCCAGACCACGCCCCAGCGCTCGGTCAGGCCGGCCGGCTCCGGCGTCGCGACGAGCCCATCGCCGGTGCGGCGCAGCTCGTACGGCAGGCCGACCACGGTCGCCCCGTACGGCTCGGCGCCGATCTCCTCGGACAGCGCGGCCGGGTGCCAGGCCCCGCGCAGCCGGGGATCGGTGTTGCGCAGCCCGTCCGGCGCGGTGGCGGTCTCGGGCAGGTCGCTCACGCAGGCCCAGAGCCGCCCGTCCTCCTCCTTGGCCCGCGGCGCCGCGGCCAGGTGCGCCCGCGGCGGGACGTTGGCCTGCTCGCCGAGCGAGGGCAGCAGCACGCACGTCCCGGTCTCGTCGAACTCCCAGCCGTGGTAGGCACAGCGCAGCCGGCCACCGGTCACGCTCGCCGCCGACAGCGGGACCAGCCGGTGCGGGCAGAGCGGGGCGACCAGGCTGGCCGGCGCGTCTTCGGCGAGCCGCACCGCGACGAACGCCCGGCCGGCGACCTCGACCGGCCGCGGCACGGTCGTGATCTCGGCTGACTCGGCGACCGGCGTCCACTGTTCGTCCACGGCACCAAGACTACGGTTCCGCTGGCTCATCCCGATTCCTGCGTCAGACGTGCAACTTGGGCGCCAGCGCGGCGGGGGCCGGCGGCACCTCGAACCCGTGGGTGCGCATCCCGTCCTCGACCGCCGCGATCACGGTCTCGACCACCTTGACCCTGGCCCACCGCTTGCTGTCGCCTTCGACCAGCGACCACGGCGCGTACGACGTGTCGGTGCGGTCGAGCATGTCCTCGACCGCGTCCTCGTACTCCTGGCGCTTGTCCCGATTGCGCCAGTCCTCGTCGGTGAGCTTCCACTGCTTGAGCGGGTCGGTCCGCCGCCGCTCGAACCGCTTGAGCTGCTCCTGTTCGGACAGGTGCAGCCAGAACTTGACCAGGATCGTGCCGTCGTCCACCAGCGCCCGCTCGAACTCGCAGATCTCCTGGTAGGCCCGGCGCCACTGGTCCTCGGTGGCGAAGCCCTCGACCCGCTCGACCAGGACCCGGCCGTACCAGGACCGGTCGAGCACGGCCATGCCGCCCCAGCCCGGCAGCTGCGGCCAGAACCGCCAGAGATAGTGGTGCCGCTTCTCGTCGTAGGTGGGGGCGGCGAACGATGCGACCCGGACGTGCCGCGGGTCGAGCGGGGCGACCAGCCGGCGGATGCAGCCGCCCTTGCCGGAGGCGTCCCAGCCCTCGAACACCACGCACAGCGGCGGCCCCAGCCGCAGTGCCGAGCCGACCTGCCCGCCGAGCGAGAGCCGCAGCCAGGTCAGCCGGGTCTGCGCCGCGGCCAGCCGCTCGGCCTCCTCGGCCCGGCTCAGCCGCAGTCGCAGGTCGAGGTCGTCCAGTCGTCGCCCCATGCGCCCAGCATCGCGTGCCGGTCAGCCAGGCTCAATGCCCGCCTTTCCCGCGGACGCCGCCGGCCTGCCCCGACTCGCCGGCCCTGACGCGGGGCACTAGCGGCGGCGGGCGATGAGCTCGGCGCGGTTGGCGACGCCGAGCTTGCTCAGGATGCTGCGGACGTGGCTCTCCACCGTCCGCTCGGAGAGCACCAGCGACTCGGCGATCTCCCGGTTGCTCAGCGCCCGCACGACCAGGTCCGCCACCTCCCGCTCCCGCGCCGTCAGCGGGTCGGCGTGCCGGCGGGCCGAGGCCAGCTCGGCGTCCAGGCGGTCGGCACGGGCCAGCGGTCCCGGCATGTCCAGCCGGCGGAACTCGGCTGCCGCGACCCGGACCAGGTCGGCGGCCTCGGCCAGCTCGCCGGTCGCCCGCAGCGCCGCGGCCAGCTCCAGCCGGCACAGCCCGACGTACGGGCGGCTGCGCACGGCCTGGTTCGCCGCGATCGCTCGGCGCAGGTACGACGCCGCGTCCGTGGGCCGGCCGGCGACCCCGTGCAGCAGGCCGATCTCCCGCAGCGGGGAGCCGGAGAAGTACGCGGTGGCCACGCCGACCGTGCCGGGACAGTCTGCCCACTCCGCCAGCGCGGCGATGAGCGTCTCGGCGGCCGGCGCGTCATCGAAGGACACCGCCAGGTCGGCCAGCAGCAGCACCATCCCGCCCCAGCGGAAATCGACCGGCATCCCGCCGAATCCCGCCCGCAGCTCGTCCCAGATGTCACGGGCCTCGTCCGGCCGGCCGAGCAGCAGCAGGTTCTGCGCCTGGCTGGCTCGGACCAGCGGCATCGACGGCGAGCCGCGGAAGTCCTCGGCGAACCCTTCGAACTGCTCGGCGAACTCGGGCGGCAGCTCGCCGCGGTCGCCGCGCAGCCAGGCCAGGTGGCCGGCGTGCGCGAAGTACATGCCGAGCGTCGTGGGGTCGCCGAGCGTCTCGGCCAGGCGACGGGCCAGCTCGGTGGCGGTCCGGGCGGCGGCGAACCGTCCCTCCAGGGTGGCCCGCGCCGCGTTCGCCCGCTCCAGGTGCCAGCGTGCCAGGGGCTGCCCGGTCCGCTCGACCACCCGGCCGAGCACCGCGAACGCCTCGTCGACGATGTCGAGGCGGGCCAGCTGGTAGCCGGCGCGCAGCTGCCAGCCGGCGGCCAGCACCGCCGACAGCGGCTGGCCGGCCTCCGCCGCGGACGCGATCGCGAGCCGGCTCAGCCGCAGCCGCTCACCCACCGAGTCGGCGGTCGGCAGGGTCAGCTCCCGGGCCCGGGCGGCGTCCAGCACGGCGAGCGCGTCGCCGTCCTGCTCGGCCAGCCGCAACGCCTCAGCGGCCAACTGGTCGGCCTCGGCCGGGTCGCCGTTCTCCGCGGCCATCGCGGCGAGCTCGGACAGCAGCCGCGCGCGGACCGCGGTGGGCGGGTCGGCCGCCAGCGCGCGCCGGCACAGCGACTCCACCACCGGCGCCACGTACGGGTTGGTGACGCCGCGGAGCACGAGCGCGGCCTGGGCGACCAGATCCGGTCGCGCGGCCCGGGTGGCCGCGTCGGCTGCCGCCTCCGACCGGGCCGCGCTGTCCGGGATGCGGCCGGCCACGAACTCCGCGGTGGCCAGCCGGACCAGCGCCTCGGCCAGCTCCGCGTCGCCGGCGCCGACGGCAGCCAGCGAGTCGGCCGCGTCCTGCAGGTGCCGGACCGCGTCGTCCAGGGCGAGCGCCCGGCCGGCCTGCTCGGCCGCCCGTACGGCGCAGTCGGCGGCCTCGCGGTGCCGGCCGGCGGCCCGCCAGTGCGCGGCGGCCCGGCCCGGCAGCCGCTCGGACAGCGCACCCGCCGCCCGCTCGTGAACGGGTACGGCGGTGGCCGGCGGCACGGCGGCCCGCACGCCGTCCTGCAGCAGCGCATGCGCGAACGGCGTGCCGTCCTCGGTCGGCGTGCCCAGCAGGCCGGCGCGGCGGGCGGCAGCCAGCGCCGGCTCCGGGTCGGTGCCGGCGACCTCGGCCAGCACGCGCGGGCCGGCGCCGTCCCCGAGCAGCGCCAACGCCTCCACCACCGCCCGGTCGGCCGGCGAGAGCGCGGCCAGCATGCCGGCCACCACCACCCGCAGGTCCCCGCCGGCGGCGAGCAGCAGAGGTAGCCCGCCGGTGCGCCGGTAGGCGTCCGCGCCCGGCCCGCCGACGTACTCGCCCACCTCCGCCTCGGTCAGCGGCCGCAGCGGCACGGCGTCGGTGCCGGGATCGCGGCGGACGTCGGCGATCGCGGCGGCGGCGCGCTCCGGCAGCAGGTCGCGGTGGGTCGCCAGGACGAGCAGCGGCGCGCTCCCGGCCTCCGCGCCGACCCGGCGCAGCAGGTCGAGCGACTCGGCGTCGGCCCAGTGCAGGTCCTCCAGCACCAGCACGATCGGCCGCTCGGCGGCCGCCCGCAGCAGGGCGTCGGTGGCGGCGGTCAGCGCCCGGAACCGCTCGGCCGCGGCGACCGAGGGCTCCGCCGGCACCGCGCGCTCGGCCGGGAGCACCCCGGACAGCGTGGTTGCGCCGGTGGCCCGGTCGACCGCGCGCAGCGCCCGCGACCACGGCCAGAACGGCGGCGCGCCGGGGTCGTCGGTGCACTGCCCGCGCCCGACCAGCGCGGTCCCGCCGTACCGGGACAGGGCCTCCTCGAGCAGCCGCGTCTTGCCGATCCCGGCCGGCCCGGAGACGAGCAGCACGCCGCCCCGGCCAGCACCGGTCGCGTCCAGCCGGTCGAGCACCAGCCCCAGCTCCGGGCCGCGGCCGACGAACGCGCGGCTGCCGTGCACGGGGTTGAGTATCGCGGTCAGTGCCAGCACTGAGGTCCGAATCGCGGAGCCGGCCGATCGTCGAGGCGACAGGGAGCCAACCCGAACCACCGTGAGGAGCCCGCGATGCAGGCCACCGTTCATCTCGTCGACGGCGTAGCCGGACCGCACGACAACTCCTGGGTCGACGCCGTCCTCGCCCACCTCGACCGGCCGGCCGGCGCGCTCGTCGCCCGTGCGATCGGCTTCGGCCCCGGCGTGCTCGTCGCGTTCGGTGCCACCGGGACCGCCGGGTTCACCGCCGGACCGGTCAGCGTCCGCCCCGGGACCGCCTACGAGATCACCGACCAGCGAGCCGGCCGCGGCCGCGGACCGGCGCGCTACCTGCAGCTGACCACGTTCGCCGGGCGCAGCCCGGAATGGTGCGCCGCGTTCGACCGCAGCATCGCCGAACGGGGCTGGCCGGCCGTGCAGGACGTGCCCGGACTGGTCGCCGGCCTGCTCGGGTCCACTTCGGACGGTGGTCGGATCGCGCTGACGCTGGCCGAGTCGATCGAGACGCTGGAGGCCGGCGCGGCCGCGATCATGTCGACCGAGCTGCTGCCGTGGGAGAAGCCGGAGCACCTGACCGGTCCCGACGACCTGACGATCCTGCGGCTGCTGCACGCCGACGTGCCGGCCGCGGCGCCGGCCGGCTGAGCCTCCGACTTTCGGCCGAAGTCCGAGCCGGAAGCACGACCCCGATTCAGCACAACCGGCGATCCGACGCACCACCGACCGGGCGGATCGTCGAATCACCGACGAGACAAGGAGATCTCACGATGACGACCACGACCGGGACCGAGCTGCGCGACGGCACCTGGACGGTGTCGGCCGACACCAGGGCGACGTTCTCGGCCCGCAACTTCGGCATCCGCACGGTCAGGGGCACGCTGGCGATGGACCGCGGCACGGTCACCGTGACCGGCGGCCGGCCGGTGGCGGCCGAGGGCGCGCTGACCGCCGCCTCGGTCCGGACCGGGATCGCCCAGCGGGACGAGCACCTGCGCGGTCCGAACTTCTTCCACGCCGACCGGCACCCCTACATCGGGCTGCGGGCGCTCCGGTTCGAGCCGGCCGACGACGGCTGGATCGTGCCGGCGGTGCTCACCGTCGGCGGCGCGGAGACCCCGGTGACCCTGCACGCGCGCCGGCTGCCGGACCCGGCTCCGGGCACGATCGCAGTCCTGATCACCGGCGAGTTCGACCGGACCACCACGCGGATCCGGGCACCGCGGCTCATGGTCGGCCACCGCATCGCGATGGAGGCCGAGCTGAGCTTCACCCGGCGCTGATCACCACGTCCGGTTCCGGCGCGGCGGGGGCGAGCAGGCCGAGGAGGGCGAGGCCCTCCTCGGCCACCGCCGTCCGTTCCACGCCGGACAGGCCCGGCGCCCGGACGTGCAGCACGCCGGCCTTGCGGTCCAGCCGCCAGGACGCCCGCAGCATTCCGTCGACCAGCGCCGGCGACCAGTGGAACTGCTCGTCGAACAGCGCGGTCGCGCCGACCGGCACGATCCGGCCGCGGTCGGCGTGGCCGAGCAGCACGTTGTCGTACTGCGGCAGGAACCGCACCGGAGCCGGCACGTCCGGCTCCGCCCGGGGCGCGTCCGGGAGGTCGAGCAGCTCCCGACCGTCCTCGGCCCGGTCCGTGCGCAACCGGGGCCGCAGCCGGTCGACCACCTCGGCCAGCCGGGTCAGGCCGGACCAGTTCTGCACGTCGGCGACCGTGGCCGGGCCGAACGCGGCCAGGTAGCGCAGGACCAGCCGGTCCGGCGCAGCGCCGGCGGCGAACGGCCGGTCGATCCGGTCGGCGGCCAAGCCGTGCAGCGCCCGGCCACTGCGGCCCCAGACCCCGCGCGGCGGCAGCTGCACCATCGGCACCAGCGCCCGGGCGGTCTGGGCCAGCGCGATCTCCGGCCGCTCCGGCCAGCGCTCCCGCAGCAGCCGCCCGAGCTCGCCGAAGGTCAGCGGCCGCTCGGCGACCAGCCCGGTCGCCGCCTCGGCCAGCTCGCCCTGGTCGACCCCCGCCAGCCTGGTGCCGAAGCTCGAGCGCGCCATCCGCTCCAGCGCCGGCTGCAGCACCGGCCGCAGCGCCGCGCAGTCGGCCGCGCTGACCAGGTGGATCGTCGAGCGCTGCAGCGCGATCCGGACCGCGTCCCCGGTCGCCACCGCGGTCGCCAGCTCGGCCGGGTCGAAGCCGGCGATCCGGTCCCAGAGCGCGACGTACGGGTCGGCCGGCTCCTGCGCCTGCAGCCCGACCAGGTGCTCGACCACGTCCAGCGCCGGGCGGTCGACCCGGTCGAGCAGGAACTGTCGGCGCAGCAGGGTACGGTTCAAAGCACGGTCCGAGATCACGACCCGACCCTAGGCAGTGAAGCGGCCGGATCCTGACCTCAAGGCACCGCGACCCAGCGCGGGAGTGCGACGAGGCGCCACCGGGTAACGTCAGCGGGCCTTGGTAGACATGAGCCAATCGTGCCCCGCCTGTCGGACTCAAGAGGCCGTGATACCCGTGATCAAATTCGACTCGGTGGTGAAGCGGTATCCGGACGGCACCACAGCGGTCGACGGACTCGACCTGGTCGCGCCGTCCGGGCAGATCACCGTCCTGGTCGGGCCCTCGGGCTGCGGCAAGACCACCTCATTGCGGATGGTCAACCGGATGGTCGAGCCGACCTCGGGCACGGTCTGGCTGGACGACCGGGACACCGCCTCGGTGCCGGCCGCGCAACTGCGTCGCGGCATCGGCTACGTGATCCAGCAGGCCGGGCTGTTCCCGCACCGGACGATCGCCGACAACATCGCGACCGTCCCGCTGCTGCTCGGCTGGGACAAGCGCACGGCACGGCGGCGGGCGACCGAGCTGATGGAGCGGGTCGGGCTGCCGACCGAGCTCGCCGGGCGCTACCCGGCCCAGCTGTCCGGCGGGCAGCAGCAGCGGGTCGGCGTCGCCCGCGCGCTCGCCGCGGACCCGCCGGTGATGCTGATGGACGAGCCGTTCAGCGCGGTCGACCCGGTGGTCCGGGCCGAGCTGCAGAACGAGTTCCTCAGGCTGCAGTCAGAGCTCGACAAGACCATCCTGTTCGTCACCCACGACATCGACGAGGCGGTCAAGCTCGGCGACGAGGTCGGCGTGATGCGGATCGGCGGCAGGCTCGCCCAGCTGGCGACGCCGGCCGAACTGCTCGCGGCTCCGGTGGACGACTTCGTGGCCGGCTTCGTCGGCCGCGACCGCGGCTACCGGTCACTCGGCTTCCGCGCGGCCGGCGACCTGCCGCTGGTCACGGAGCCGACCGTGCCGGTCGGCGCCGACCAGGCGGAGGCCGCCCGCGAGGCCAGGGACGGCTGGGTGCTCGCGGTCGACGGCGACGGCCGTCCGCAGGGCTGGGTCGACGTGCGCCAGCTGCGCCCGGGTGCGACCGTCGAGCCGGAGCTGCTGCACCGCGGCGGCACCGTGGCCAAGGAGGACGACTCGCTGCGGGCCGCGCTCGACGCCGCGCTGTCGGCGCCGTCCGGCCGTGGCGTCATCGCCGACGGCGAGGGCCGGCTGCTCGGCACGATCACCGCCCGCGAGGTGGTGGAGCGGATCGAGGCCCAGCGGAACGCGGGCGAGGCGCGGGAGCCCGAGCCCGCCGCCGGGGGCCGCGAATGATCGCCTACCTGCAGGACCACCTCCAGCAGACGGTCGAGCGGTTCTACACGCACGCCTGGCTCGCGGTGCTGCCGCTGGTGATCGGGCTGGTGCTGGCGATCCCGCTGGGTTGGCTGGCCAGCCGCTACCGGCGGGTCTACCCCGGCGTGATCAACCTGGCCGGCCTGCTCTACACGCTGCCGTCGGTGGCGCTGTTCGTCATCATGCCGTCGATCATCCACACCAAGATCCTGTCGCCGATCAACGTCGTCGTGGCGCTGACGATCTACACGGTCGCGCTGCTGGTCCGGGTGATCGCCGACGCGCTCATCTCCGTGCCGGCCGACGTCCGCTCGGCCGCGGTGGCGATGGGTTTCACCGGCCCCGGCCGGTTCCTCCGGGTCGACCTGCCGATCGCGGTGCCGGTGATCGTCGCCGGCCTGCGGGTCGCCGCGGCGTCCAACGTGGGTCTGGTCTCGGTCGGCGCGCTGATCGGGGTCAACCAGCTCGGCTCGCTGTTCACCGAGGGGTTCACCCTCGACGTCGGCAGCATCGTGCTGCTGGGCATCCTGCTGTGCGTCCTGCTCGCGCTGATCCTCGACACCACGATCGTGCTGACCGGACGGCGGTTGACCACCTGGCAGCGGGCGGTGTCCTGACATGGGCGTGATCTGGGACTACCTCGGCAACGGTTCACACTGGTCCGGGCCGGAAGGCGTGCCGGCGCGGGTGGTCGAGCACTTGGAGTACACGTTCCTGGCGCTGGTGTTCGTCTGCCTGATCGCGCTCCCGCTCGGCCTGTTCGTGGGGCACACCGGCCGCGGCTCCGTCGCGATCGCCGGCACCGCCAACGCGCTGCGCGCGCTGCCCGACTTCGGCCTGCTGGTCTACGTCGTGCTGCTGATCTCCGGCCGCCTGCCGGCCGGCCTGGCCTACCTGCTGCCGTCCGTCCTGGTGCTGGTGATCCTCGGCATCCCGGCCGTGCTCTCGGCCACGTACGCAGGGATCCAGGCCGTCGACCCGGCCGCCCGGGACGCCGCCAAGGGGATGGGCATGACCGGATCCCAGGTGCTGTGGCGGGTCGAGGTGCCCAACGCGATGCCGCTGATCCTCTCCGGCGTCCGCAGTTCGATGCTGCAGATCGTGGCGACCGCGACGATCGCGGCGTACGTCTCCCTCGGCGGCCTCGGCCGGTTCATCATCGACGGCCAGTCCCAGCGGGACTACTCCCAGATGGCCGCCGGGGCCGTGCTCGTCGGCCTGCTGGCGATCGTGCTCGACCTGCTCGTCGCCGGCATCCAGCGGCTGGTCGTGTCACCCGGTGTCACCGGGCGCTTCCGCACCGCGGGTCCGCGCCGGCGGCCGGTACTGATCTCCTCGTCCCAGGAAGGGTCCGTGGTTCCGACCACTTAGTGAGTTAGCACATGTCCCGGCCCGCAGCGGCCGTACCGAGCAACAGGAGACACCTCGATGAGACCGAACAGAGTCATCCTGGCCAGCGTCGCTACGGTCGCTGCGCTGGCCCTCACTGCCTGCGGTGGCGGTGGGGACAACAACCCGCTGTCCACCGGGAGCGCCCCGGCCGCGCCGTCCGACACGATCGTCGTCGGCTCGGCCAACTTCCCGGAGAGCACGCTGCTGGCGCAGATCTACGCCGGGGCGCTCACCGCGAAGGGCGTCAAGGTCAGCACCAAGCTCAACATCGGCAGCCGGGAGACCTACATCCCCGGCCTGCAGGACGGCTCGATCGACCTGATCCCCGAATACAGCGGCGTGCTCCTGCAGTACTTCGACAAGAACGCCACCCAGGTCACCTCCGACGACGTGTACGCGGCGCTGAAGACGAAGGTGCCGGCGAAGCTCACGGTCCTCGACCAGTCGACCGCCGAGGACAAGGACTCGATCACGGTCACCAAGCAGACCGCGGACAAGTACAACCTCAAGTCGATCGCGGACCTGCAGCCGGTCGCCGGCCAGCTCACCCTCGGCGGCCCGCCGGAGTGGAAGACCCGGCAGACCGGTGAGCCCGGCCTGAAGGCGAAGTACAACGTGACCTTCAAGGAGTTCAAGTCGCTCGACGCCGGCGGCCCGCTGACGATCAACGCGCTGAAGAACGGCAGCATCCAGGCGGCCGACGTGTTCACCACCGACCCGAACATCGTCGCCAACGGGTGGGTCGCGCTGGAGGACCCGAAGTTCCTGTTCGCCGCGCAGAACGTGCTGCCGCTGATCAACAAGGCCAAGGCGAGCCAGACCGTCTCCGACGCGCTGAACGCGGTGTCGGCGAAGCTCACCACCCAGGTGCTGCTCGACCTCGACAAGCAGGTGATCCTCGACAAGAAGGACCCCGCCGAGGTGGCGAAGTCGTTCCTGTCCAGCAACGGGCTCGGCTAGGCCACCACCGCTCGGGGCCCGGAACCTTGAACGGTTCCGGGCCCCGGCGCTGCGCCGGGCCGGCCGACGTCGCCGCGGGATGGCCGCTGGGTGTCAGGGGGCGGGGAGGCGGAGCCGGCCGGTGGCGTCGCGGGTCAGCGGCTCGGCCGCGGTGACCGCGGCGACCGGGAGCGGGCCGTAGAGGTGCGGGAACCCGTCCTCGACCCTGATCTCGGCCGGCACCAGCGCCGGGTCGATGCGCAGCAGCACCAGGTCGTCGGCGTCGGCGTAGAAGGCCGCGGCGACCCCGGCCAGCTGGTCCGGGTACGAGCAGTGCATGAAGCCGACCTCGGCCAGGCTCTGCCCGCGGGTCGACCGCTCGTACGACCCGGTCCGCAGGGCCCGCGCCCACTCCGGGCCCTCGGCCAGATGCCAGAGCTCTGTCACGGCCCCATGATCCCCTGGCCGTTCCGCGCGAACGCGCCGGGCGGCAGAGTGGCGGCATGACTCGGGTGGCGTTGGTGACCGGCGGTGGGCGTGGCATCGGGCGGGCGATCAGCCGGCGGCTGGCCGCCGACGGGTTCGCGGTGGCGGTGAACTACCGGCGCGACCAGGCGGCGGCCGAGGCGACCGCGGCCGAGATCGGCGGCCGCGCATACCAGGGGTCGGTGGCGGAGCGGGCCGGCTGCACCGGGCTGGCCGAGGCCGTGCTCGCCGACTACGGCCGGGTCGACGTGCTGGTCTGCAACGCCGGCATCGCGAGCCGCGGCAACATCGTGGTCGAGACCGACCCGGACGAGCTCGACCGGGTGATGCGGACGCTGGCGTACGGGCCGTTCTGGCTGTGCCAGGCGTTGCTGCCGCAGATGCGCCGGCTCGACCGCGGCGACGTGGTGCTGATCTCCAGCGTGAACGCGGCCAGGGTCATGCCGGGCGGCGCGCCGTACATGATGGGCAAGGTGGCGCTGGAGGCGCTCGGCCGCACACTCGCGGTCGAGGAGCAGCCGCACGGCATCCGCACCAACATCGTCGCGCCCGGCCTCGTCGTCACGGACATGGGCGACCGGCTGGCCCGCGCCGTCGCCGGCGTCACCATGGCGGCCGACCTCGACGTCCGCTTCCCCTACGGGCGGGTGTGCCGGCCGGACGACGTCGCGGCCGTGGTCGGCTGGCTGGTCTCGGACGGCGCCTCGTACGTCAACGGCCAGCGCATCGGCGTGGACGGCGGCGGCGGGGCGCTGTAGCTACCGGTCCCGCTCGGCCATCCTGGCCAGCCACCGGTTGTAGGCCTCGAGCGCGGCCTCGTCGTCGTCGATGTCGGACCGTTCCGGCTCCCCGGTGCGCTCGGCCAGCGTCGTCGCCCTGGCCCGCTCGGTCCAGCCCGGCGCCTCCGGTGCCGGGCCGCGGCCGTGCAGCCAGATCAGCCCGACCACCAGCATGACCAGGCCCATGATCCCGGTCCCGGCGATCCACATCCAGGCGCCGGCCGCGGCGGTGTCCGAGCCGGCCGACAGCGCCCAGTCCGGCCGCGGGTGCGAGTGCCCGTTCGAGCCGATCCCGGTGGCCACCGTGCCGGTCTGCAGCAGCACGACGCCGACGATCGTGTCGACCGGCGTCACGACCGCGAGCAGCACCATCCGGGCGCCGCCGGACAGCTGCCACGGCCCCGGCCGCAGCCCGAGCACGAGCTGGAACAGCAGCATCCCGGCCAGCAGGTAGGCCAGCTCCTCGGCCACGTGCACGCCGTCGTCGGTCATCGCACGATCCATCAGGCCGGTGAGATGCACGCCGATCACGCAGACCGCGTAGAACACCGCCGCGAACGCCGGCGAGGTGAGCCAGCTCACCACCGGCCGGTGCAGGAACGCCCGCCATCCCGCGGCCGGCCCCGGCGGCAGCGCCTCGGCGACCAGCTGCAGAGGCGAGCCGATCGCCAGCAGCACCGGCGCCACCATGATCAGCAGCAGGTGCTCGATCATGTGCATCCACTCGAGCACGTGCCCGTACGCCTCGATGCCGCTGCAGGTGGCGATCAGCACGACGACCAGGCCGCCGAGGAACGCGGCGGTGCGGCCGGGTTTCCAGCCCGGCACCCGCCGGGCCGCGACCAGGTAGGCCGCCGCGGCCAGCACCACCGCGACGAGCACGCCGGGCCGGATCTGCGCCTGCCCGATCAGCTGCCCGAGCTCCAGCGGCGGAAGGTTCACATCACCACGGTCGCACGCCCGGCGCGCGTGGTTCCCACCGGCCGGTCCGCGTTACCAGCGGCGTGCGGCGGGTAGCCCACCCAGTCCCGGCCGCGAACGGGGTTCGCGGCCCGTGAAGGAGGGTTCCATGGATCAGGAGCACGGCGCCTCCGGCGTCGCGACCGCCGCCAAGGATCAGGCGGGCCGGGTGAGCCAGACCGCGGCGCAGGCCGGCGGCGAGGTGGCGCAGACGGGTAAGGAGCAGGTACAGAACGTCGCGAGCGAGGCCAAGCAGCAGGCCAGGGACCTGGTCGGGGAAGCCCGCGGCCAGGTCCGGGACCAGGCCGGCACCCAGAAGGGCCGGGCGGTCGACGGGCTGCGAAACCTGGCCGACGAGCTGGACCAGATGGCGCAGCAGAGCGGCCAGTCCGGGATCGCGACCGAGGTCGCCCGGCAGGCGGCGCAGCGGGCGCACGGGCTGGCCGACCACCTCGACCGGCACGAGCCGGGCGAGCTGCTCGATCAGGTGCGGGCGTACGCCCGACGGCGGCCGGTCGCGTTCCTCGCCGGTGCGGCCGTGCTCGGCGTGCTGGCCGGGCGGATGACCCGCAGCCTCGCCTCCTCGGGCGACGGCTCGGGCTCCCGACAGCTCACCGGCGCGCCGACGCAGCAGCTGCCGGCCGCCCGGACGTACCCGGGGACCGGCTACCCGGCCGAGTACGCGACGGGGTCGGCGGCCTACCCGGCCGGAGCGGGGGCCGGCTACGGCGAGCCCGGCTATCCGGCCGGCGCGGCCGGGGCCGCCGGCGGTTACGAGCCAGGGGTCGACCTCGGCTACGAGACCGGCAGCGATCGCGGCTATGAGCCCGGCTACGGCTCCGGAGAACCCGGCTACGGCTCCGGCGGCTTCCGCCCGACCGGCGAGCCGACCTACCCGGGCGAGTCGGGAGCCGGTTACCCGACCGGTGACGAGCCCGGCACGCGCCCGCCGCGGGGCTACGAGGGCGGCGCGGAGGACCCGACGTGGAGGACACCGTGACCACCGGCCCCGGCTACTCCGACCCGGTCCGCGCCGGGACCGACTACCCCGGCACCGACTACCCGGGCACCGACTACCCGGCCACCGACCACGCCGGCGGGCTCGTCGGCGATCCGGTCGGCGAGCCGTTCGGTGGTCCGGTCGAGGACCCGGCCGACCACTCGGTCGGCGACCTGCTGGGTCGGGTGACCAGCGACCTCTCGACGCTCATGCGGAAGGAGGTCGAGCTGGCCAAGGTCGAGATCAAGGAGGAGGCGACCAAGGCCGGCAAGGCGAGCGGCACGCTCGTCGGCGCCGGGCTGGTCGGCTTTCTCGTGCTGGTGTTCCTGTCGCTGGCGGTGATGTTCGGTCTCGACCAGGTGATGCCGATCGGCTGGGCCGCCGTCATCACGGCCGTGCTGCTCGCGATCGTCGCGGCGGTGCTGTTCGTCGTCGGCCGCCGGCAGCTCCAGCAGGTGAATCCCAAGCCCGAGCAGACCGTCGAGACGCTGAAGGAGGACGTCCAGTGGGCGAAGAATCGGACCAGCTGAGGCGGGAGATCGAGCAGACCCGACGGGAGCTCGGCACCGACGTGGACGCGCTGGGAGAGAAGGTGTCGCCGCGGCGGGTGATGGAGCGCCGGGTGGACCGGACCAAGAACGCCATCGGCGGCGTCAAGGAGAGGATCATGGGGACGACATCGGATGCGAGCTCCTCGGCCGGCGGCGCGATCTCCGGCGCCGCGTCGAGCGTGCAGGACAGGATGTCCGGGGCCGCCTCGGGCGTCCAGCACGCGGCCTCCTCGGTCGGCGACACCGCCACGGACACCGCCTACCGGGCGCGCCGGCAGGCCCAGGGCAACCCCCTCGCGGCCGGGCTGATCGCGTTCGGTCTCGGTTGGCTGGTGTCCTCGCTGCTGCCGCCCTCGGAGAAGGAGCGCCAGCTGGCCCACCAGGTCAAGGACCAGGCGCAGCCGGCGGTGCAGGCGGTCGGCCAGCAGGCCGGACAGGCGCTGTCGGAGATGAAGGACAACCTGCAGCAGCCGGCCCAGGAGGCGGTCGAGTCGGTCAAGCAGACCGCGAGCGACGCCGCCGGAACCGTCAAGGACGAGGCGCGGTCGGCTGCCGGGGACGTGAAGGACCAGGCGCAGGACTCCACCCAGCGCGTCCGCGGCCAGGCTCCGTCGTCCCGGTAGCACCCCCGTTCGCCCGGGTGGGGTCGGGAAGCGGCCCCACCCGGTGAACGGATAACGTCCTGGAAATGAACGGCCAGGGTTGGCCCGCCGGCTGTCCGGGCGCCAGCCGGCCAACGCGGTGCTGTCCTGCACGTACATCGACGGCCGCGGCGTGCTGCGGGACCTGCTGCGCACCTGCACCGCCTCCGGCTGGGCGGTGACGAGGGTGGAGACCCGGCCGGCAACGGCCGCGCTCGGTCCGGACGGCGAGGCCGGGCCGCCGCTGGTCCGGGTCCGGCTGGAGCTGCACGGCGAGGGCTCGGAGACGGGCCTGATCGCGGCGCTCGACGACGTCGACGGCGTGATCGAGGTCGGCAGCGAAGACCTCGACGACGAGTGAGCCGGTTGGACCGGCCGGCCGGCACTCCGTCGTACCGGCCGGCCGTCGTCAACCCGCCCGGCGCACCTGGGCCGGACCGGTCGCGATCTCGAAGCCGTGCTCCGTCCCGGACAGCTCCAGCAGCCGGACGACCACCGGGCTCGGGTCGCGCAGCAGCAGCGTGGCGTGCCGAGCCGCCAGCCGGCGCCGCACCGCGAGCAGCGTGGTGAGCGCCTCGGCGTCCATGAACGTCGCCCCGGACAGGTCCACCTCGACCCGGGTCGGCCGCCGGCTCACCACCGTGTCGAGCACCGCCCGCAGCAGCGGCGCGGTGGAGATGTCCACCTCCCCCTGGACCTGCACCAGCTCGGTGGTCCCGGTCCGGCGGGTGTCGACCACGAAGTGCGGCGGAGCGGAAGCGGCGGCGGTCACCGGTCACCCTCCTCGGCAGCGCAGCAACTGACCCGACCACGATCCCCCGGCCCGACCGGCGCAGCGCCGGTACCGCCTGACGGTTGCCTGACAACCTCTTTGGTCAGGGCGTACGGGTCGGTGCCGGGGTCGAGGATGGAGACATCGTCGGGCGTTCGGTCGCGGTCGGTGTCGCCGTCGGAGGAGCGGGGGGCGACCGGAGGATCTCCGGCTGGTCCTGTGCCTTGACCCCGCACCCGACGACCGCGGCGGCGACCAGCCCGGCGGCCAGCAGGCACGCGGCGCCCCGCCGGCTCATCCGCCCGCTCATCCGCCCGTCCATCCGCCAGCTCATCGGCTGGCGCCGAGCTCGACGACGAACCGGGCCCCGCCGCCCGGCCGGTCGGTCACCCAGACCCGGCCGGAGTGCAGCCGCACGTGCTGCGCCACCAGCGCCAGGCCGAGACCGCTGCCGGTGTCCTCGATCCGGCGGTCCCGGTCGGACACCCGGGCGAACCGCTCGAAGATCCGTTCCCGCTCCTCCACCGGCACCCCCGGGCCGGCATCGTCCACCTCCAGCCGTGCCACCCGGTCGGCCTGGCAGACCGCGACCCGGACCAGCCCGCGGCCGTGCCCCTCGGCGTTGTCGACGAGGTTGGACACCACCTGCTCCAGCCGGCGCCGGTCGCCGAGCACCGGCACGGGCCGGGGCGCCTCCACCGGCACCGCCCGATCCCCCGCCGAGGACCTGGCCACCACGTACCGGGCCAGCTCGGCGAGGTCGAGCCGCTCCGCCGAGAGCCGGAACGCCCCCTGGTCCACCCGGGAGATCTCCAGCAGGTCGCCGACCAGCCGGCGGAACCGGCGCAGGTCGGCGTCGAGCAGGTCGATCGCGTGCCGGGCGGCGGGCGAGGCCTCGTCCCGGCGGCGGACCAGCACCTCCATCGCCGCGGCCATCGTCGTGACCGGCGAGCGCAGCTCGTGACTGACGTCGGAGGCGAACCGGGCGTCCCGGGCCACCCGCTCCTGCAGGTCGCCTGCGGTCTCGTTGAACGCCGCCGCGATCGGGCCGAGGTCCTTGTCGTCCCGCTCGGGCAGCCGGGTGGACAGGTCGCCGTGCGCGATCCGGGCCGCGGCCGCGGTCAGCTCGGTCAGCGGGCGAAGCACCCGGCGGCTGGCCCACCAGCCGATCGAGCCGCCGAGCAGGCCGCTGGCCAGCACGCCGCCGAGCAGCATCAGGCTGACGAACCGGAAGATCCGGTCCAGGTCGCGCAGCGGGAACACCTCGACGTACGTGGCCCGGGAGTCGGGCAGCTGCATCGCCACCGCGACCAGCGGCGCGCCGCCGACCCGCAGCCGCTGCCTGGCGATGTCGCCCCGGTCGGCCGCGGCGATCAGTGCCGGCGGCATGTCGGCGACGTCGATGTTGTCGGTCGCCGTTCCGCCGGCGATCCAGCCGTCCGGCTGCCGGACGAAGATCGCGGCGCCCGGTGACGAGGCCAGGCCGGTCAGCAGCGCGCCGAGGTCCGACGAACCGCTGGTCAACCGGGTGTCCAGGAGCCGCGCGTTGACCAGTGTCTGGCGGCTGACGCTCTGCTCGCGCTGCTGCAGCATGTAGCCGGTGGTGAGGTTCCAGGTCGCGACGGCGACCACGGCCGAGACCGCGACCGAACCGAGCGCGAAGGCGGCCACCACGCGGTGCCGCACGGGCACCCGCGCCAGCGGTCTCATTCGTCCCGCCCGGCCAGCCGGTAGCCGACTCCCCGGACGGTCAGCACCAGCCGCGGCGAGCTCGGGTCGTCCTCCACCTTGCGGCGCAGCCGCCGCACGTGCACGTCCAGCAGCCTGGTGTCGCCGAAGTAGTCGTAACCCCAGACCCGCTCCAGCAGCTGCTCGCGGGTGACCACCCGGCCACCGGCCGCGGCCAGCTCCGACAGCAACCGCAGCTCGGTCAGCGTCAGGCGCAGGTCCTCGCCGCGGCGGGTGGCCACACCCCGGTCGGGATGGATCTTGACGTCGCCGGCGGCGAGCACCGTCGGCACCGGCGGCCGTGCCCGCCGCAGCAGCGCCCGCACCCGGGCGGCCAGCTCGCTGGCCACCACCGGCTTGGTCACGTAGTCGTCGGCCCCGGCCTCCAGCCCGCGGATCACGTCCTCCGAGCCGGACCGCGCGGTGATCACGATGATCGGCAGGTCCCCCTGCGACCGTACGGTCCGGCAGACGGCGAACCCGTCCATCCCCGGCAGCATCAGGTCGAGCAGCACGACGTCGAAGTCGTCCTGCTTGATCAGCTTGAGCGCGGCCTCGCCCGAGCCGGCCTCGACCACCTGGTAACCCTCGTCGACCAGGCCGAGACCGAGCGCGGTACGGATACGGGGGTCGTCCTCGACGAGCAGCAGGCGGTCGGCCACCCGACCATCCTGCTACCGCCCGCTGTGCGGCGTCAGCTTGACGGTCAGTGTCCCGACGTCGTTGCCGAGCTCGAGCACGGTCAACTCGCCGCCCGCGTCGCGGTAGCGCCCGGTGCCGCCGACGACCGCCAGGTGCTTGTCCGGCGCGTCGGTGACCAGGCCCTGGAAGGCGATCTGCCCGGCGGGCAGGCTGACCGTGCCGACGCAGTGGGTCTGGAAGTGGCCGCCGCCGAGCAGCGCGGTGATCGTGCAGGCGCCGCCCTGGACGCCCACCTGGCGACCGTGGTCGAGGATCCGGTCCTGGAACACGAGCATGTCCCCGATCCCGAACCCGGGCGCGCCGACGTCGACGACGTTCTCCGGCAGCGGGCGGAAGGCGATGTCATACCGCAGCACCGTCCCCTTGCCGGCGGCGGCGGTCGCGGCGGTGGGCGCCGCCGAGGCTGAGACCGCGCCGCCGACGAGGACGGCGACGACCCCGAGCCCGACGATCCAGGTTGACCTGCGCACAGCGACCTCCCCGTAAGATTTGATTAGACTGACAGTATGAGTGATTGCTGCGGCCGTCAATGAGCCCGCGGCCGTACAACCTGGGCGCCCGCACCGCGGCGGTGGCCGGGACCAGGCAGAAGGTCGTCGCCGCTGCGCGCCTGCTGTTCGCCGAGTCCGGCTTCCACCGGGTCTCGCTGGACGAGATCGCCCGGCGGGCGGACGTGGCCCGGGCGACCGTCTACCACCAGTTCGGCTCGAAGCTCGGCGTGCTGGGGGCGGTGGTCGAGGACTACGAACGACGGGCCGGGCTCGCGGCGCTGGCCGAGCTGGTCGAGACCGGCCCGGTGACGACGCTGGTCCGGGACGTGGTCACCGCCGGCTGCCGCTACTGGTCGACCGACCCGGCGCTGGCCCGCAGCATGATCGCGTTCGCGGTGACCGACCCGCAGGCGGCGGGCCTGCTGGCCGGCCACGACGCCGGCCGGCTACGGCTGCTGACCCGGATGGTGGACCGGCTCGACCTGCCCGACCCGGAGCGGGCGCTGGACGCGCTCTGGCTGCTGACCGGCTTCGCCGCGTACGACGATCTGGCCCGTGGGCGCGGGCTGAGCACCGCCCGCGCCGCCGAGCTGCTGTCCGGACTGGCGGAAGAGGCGCTCCGGCCGGCGGCAGGCTGAGGTCGAGCCCAGCCTGCCCGACCTGCCGAGGGAGTCGGACCGGCTGCTCCGGCTGATCCCGGTGCGGCCGCGCGAGGAACCCGGCGCGGCCAGTGACCGACCCGGCGCACGTCGGGTCAGCGGAACGTGTCGGCCGCGGCCTGGATCTTCGCCAGGTAGCCCTCCCACCACTCGGCATCGCCGACCGCGTCGTGGTCGCGCCCGCCCTGCCCGTCGATCGTCTCCCGGATGATCTCGGCGTGACCCGCGTGCTGCGCGGTCTCGGCCAGCATCCGGGCCAGCAGGTGACCGAACGTCGTGTGCTGCCGCTCCGCCGGCCACCAGTCCACGAATGCCGGCGCGTCCAGCGGCACCTCGGCGATCACCGCGTCGGAGTTGCGCCAGACCTCCCGGTAGAGCCCGACGATCCCGTCGCGGGACTCCTCGGCGGTGGCCCACATGTCGCCGCTCTCCCAGGCCGAACCGTCCTCGTTCCACGGGATCGGCACCGGCACCGGCCGCCCGACGCACTCACCCAGGTATCCGGCCTCGACACCGGTCAGGTGCTTGACCAGACCGAGCAGGTTGGTGCCGGACGGCATGACCGGGCGGCGCGCGTCGTAGTCGCTCACCCCGTCGAGGGCACGCAGCACCGCGTCCCTGGACTGCTGCAGGTAGTGCCGCAGGTCGTCGTTGATCACGGTCGGACCGTAGCGCCGGCCTCCGACAGATCGGCGCGCACCGGCGACACGCGCGGCGAACCGATGCTTGTCCGTCGTCAGGCCTGTTCAGCGTGTTAGCTTGCCAGGACGTCTGCGGGACTCCGAGAGGGGGACGGGTGCCCCGACCCGTCGACTCCAGGGCGACCTATCTCCCCGGCCTCGATGGGGTACGCGCGGTCGCGGTCATCGCGGTCCTTGGCTACCACTTCGGCGTTCCGCACATGGACGGCGGCCTGCTCGGCGTCAGCGTCTTCTTCACGCTGAGCGGCTTCCTCATCACCGGCATCCTCATCACCGCGTGGCAGCGGACCGGCCGGATCCCGCTCGGCCGGTTCTACCTCGGCCGGGCCCGGCGGCTGCTGCCGGCGCTCGCGGTCGTCCTGCTGACCGTGCTCGCCGTCACCGCGCTGGTCGACCGGTCGGCGCTGGCCAAGCGATGGGACGAGACCGTCGCCGCCGGCTTCTACGTCAGCAACTGGTTCACGATCCGGACCGGCTCGTCGTACTTCGACCTGTTCTCCGGGCCGAGCCCGCTCGAGCACCTCTGGTCGCTCGCGGTCGAGGAGCAGTTCTACCTGATCTGGCCGCTGCTGCTGCTGGTGCTGCTGAAGCTGACCGGTGGCCGCAAGCCGCGGGTCGCGCTGATCGCGGCCGGTCTGGCCGCGGTGTCGTTCCTGCTGCTGGCCGTCTTCGCGCACCCGGGCATCGACAACACCCGCGCGTACGAGGGCACCGACACGAGGGCGGGTGAGCTGCTCGTCGGCGCCGCGCTGGCGCTGGTCTACCGGCCGAGCCGGATCACGTTCACCCCGCCGCGCTCCGTCCGGGCCGGTGTCGACCTGGCCGGACTGGCCGCCCTGCTCGGCATCGTCTGGATGGTCACCAACACCTCGACGTTCTCGCTGTCGCTCTACCGGGGCGGCCTGCTGCTGCTCGCGCTGCTGTCCGCGCTGCTGCTGGTCGCGGTGTCCTACCCGGGAAGCGTGTCCGGCCGGGTGCTCGGCGCGCCGGTGCCGCGCTGGATCGGCGAGCGCTCGTACGGGATCTACCTCTGGCACCTGCCGGTGGTCGCCTTCACCCCGCACCACCCGCTCGGCGCCCCCGGCGACTGGTTCTGGCCGGCCACCCTCGACCTGGCGCTGACCCTGCTGCTGGCCTCGTTGTCCTGGACGCTGATCGAGGACCCGGTCCGCCGGCACGGGCTGCGGAGCCTGGTCCGCCGGCCGGTCGTGCCGTACCGGCGCGGCAAGCGGCCGCCGCGTCCGGTGATGGCCGGTGCGCTGGCGGTGGTCGCGATCGCGACCACCGCGTTCTCGCCGGCCAGCCTGATCACGGCGAGCTCGAACCAGGGCCCGGTGGTCGCGGACGGCGGCGTGACGCCGCCGGAGCCGCCGCAACCGCCGATCCCCTCACCGTCGTCGTCGCGCGCGGCCGCGAAACCCACCCCGACGGCCCGGGCCACCACGCCAGCCGGGACGGCGCCAGCCGGGACGGCGCCAGCCGGGACGGCGCCGGCCGGGACGGCGCCGGCCGCCGCCGGCCGGGCCAGGACGACCGCCTGCACCAGCGTGGTGCACGTCGGCGACTCCACCTCGATCGGGCTGATGGACCCCAACTACCTGCCCGACCCGCGCGACCGCATCGACAGCCAGTACCGCCGGGTCGGGGCGAAGCACGTGCAGACCGACATCCTCGGCGCCCGCTCGATCGTCGAGCGCTACAAGGGCCAGCCCAACGCCCAGGAGGCGACCGCGAAGCGGATCGGCTCCGGCTACGACGGCTGCTGGGTGTTCGCCCTGGGCACGAACGAGGCCGCCAACGTCGCGGTCGGCAGCAACGTCGGCCTCGACCAGCGCATCGACCTGCTCATGCAGGAGATCAAGGGCCAGCCGGCGATGTGGCTGACGGTCAAGACGCTGCGCTCGTCCGGTCCGTGGGCCGAGGCGCAGATGCAGAAGTGGAACGGCGCCCTGCAGCGGGCCTGCGGGCGCTACCCGAACATGCGCGTGTACGACTGGGCCGCGCAGGTGAAGGACCCGTGGTTCATCTCGGACGGGATCCACTTCACCACGCCCGGATACCGCGAACGGGCCCGGCGTACCGCCCAGGCCCTCGCCACCGCCTTCCCGGCCGACGGCAGGTCACCGGGCGGGTGCCTGGTCACTCCCTGAGTCCTTTTGCCATGTCTTTCCCACACCTCTGGCGGATAGGCGGACAGGCCGGCGGGATAGAGGCTGGCCCCATTCGTGTGTCGGAGAGGGGATCGCCATGAGCTTCCGCCCCCGCCGAGCCGGCGCGCTCGCCGCCGGCCTGCTGACCGCCGCCGCGCTGATCGCGCTCGGCCAACCCGCCTCGGCCGCGACCGGCCGGGCCGCCGGACCGGAGTCGGTCGACGCGGCCGCCCCGAGGGTCGCGAAGAACGCCGACCAGGCCCGGCACCGGGTGCCGAACCCGCTGCTCAAGGAGGTGCTCGGCGAGGAGGACGAGGGCGAGAGCGAGGACGACCCGGCCCTCTCCGCCCTCTGCCAGGAGTTCGTCGGCAAGCCCAACCCCTACCGGAACCCGGCGCCGAACATCGACCAGATCGTCGGTGACACGATCGTGACGGTCGGGAGCCAGACCGGCTGCAGCAGCGCGCAGAACGAGACCTCGATCGCGGTCAACCCGTTCAACCCGCGCAACATCGTCGCCGGCGCCAACGACTACCGCGTCTTCGTCGACCGGGAGCAGCGCAACGACAGCACCGGCTGGGCGTACACCAGCTTCGACGGCGGCAAGACCTGGAAGAACCAGGTGCTGCCGGGGCTGACGGTCGCGACCGGTGCGACCGGCGCGCTCACCGCGATGGACGCGGCCGGCGACCCGGTGCTGGCCTTCGGCCCGCGCAACACCGTCTACTACGGCAACATCGTGTTCAGCCGGGCCGCTCCGGCCGCCGGCGGCACCGAGGCGCCCAGCGGCATCGTCGTGTCGGTCTCCCGGGACGGCGGCGCGCACTGGGCCCGCCCGACGATCATCCAGCTCGACGGCGCCGACGCGACCGGCGCGCTGACGCCCACCACCTTCTTCAACGACAAGATCTGGCTCGCCGCCGACAAGAGCTCCGGTCGGGTGTACGTGAGCTGGACCCGGTTCGCCGACACGCCGGACGGCGACTACCTCGAGTCGCCGATCGTGGTGTCCGCCTCCACCGACTTCGGGCGCAGCTTCGGGCCGTTCACCCGGGTCGACACCACCCTGGACGCCTTCACCGGCGGCCTCACCCCGTTCTCCCAGGGCTCCAACCCGCAGGTCGCCCGGGACGGCACGGTCTACATCGCGTACGAGGGCACCGAGTGCGCGACGCTGGCCTGCGACGGTCTCGACGACCGGGACGTGACCGTGGTCGCCCGCTCGACCGACCACGGCCGCACGTTCAGCCACTCGATCGTCGACACGAACTTCGACTTCCCGTTCAACGAGGCGGTCGGCAGCCTCACCCTGACCGGGCAGAACTTCCGGATCAACAGCTACCCGCAGCTCGCGTACGACCCGGTCACCGACCGGCTGGCGCTGAGCTGGAACGACGACCGCAACGGCCGCTACACCGACGCCGGCGAGTCGATCCGGACCAACGGCGACACGATCGTGGCCTCCTCGCGCGGCGGCCGGGACTGGACGGTCCGGGTGATCGGGACGCCGCAGGACGAGGTGTTCAGCGCCGTGGCGACGCTCGCCGGCCTGGTCGCGGTCAGCACGTACACCAGGCACTACGACCCGCACGGGGTCGGGCTGGACTACGCCTACTGGAAGGGGCTCGGGGTGACCGGGCTGCGGTCGTCGGCGATCCGGCGGATCACCACCCAGACGTCCGACCCCAGGATCCAGTTCGCCGCGCCCAGCCTGGAGAACCCGGACGAGACCCTGCAGGGCGTGTTCATCGGCGACTACTCGGCCATCGCGGTCGGGGCCGACCTGCGGCTGCACCCGTGCTGGACGGACTTCCGCGGCCGGCCCGGCGTGACCGCGCCCAACCAGGACGCCTACACGCAGAGCATCTCGTTCCTGAGCTGAGCGGAGGACTGTCGGGCGGAATTTACTCCGCGTTTGCCGGCCGCTGGTTACCGTCGCGGCATCGGGGGATTGCAGCACGCAGTCGGACCGGAGCCGCAGGGGGTCGACAGTGGTGGATGCGCTGCCGCATGAGGCGGCTGTCCGGTGACGGCTGCCGGCGTGACCGCGCTCGGCCTGGCCGCCGACCCCGCTGCCGGTCTCGGCGCCGACGGGGGGGCCGGGCGGCCGGGGCGGCGGTGGGCCGACCTCGTCCGCGCCACGCTCTCGGGCGGCGTCGCGGTCGCGCTGATCGTGCTGCTGGTCCGGCACCGCGCGCTGCTCGACGCCGGCTCGGACAGCGTCGCCGGCGCCGACTCCGCCTGGATCGGGGTGGCCGCCGCCGGCACCGTCCTGCTCTGGACGGCCGGCACGGTCAGCCAGCTCGGCTCGGTGCGGCCGCGGCTGCCGCTGTTCCGGCTGTTCGCGGTGCAGGTCGCGGCGACGTTCGCGAACCACGTCCTGCCCGGCGGGTCCGGTGGCCTCGCGGTCAACGTCCGGTTCCTGCGCCGGTACGGGCTCAGCCGCGGCGAGGCGGTCGGGGCGGTCGCGCTGAACATGATGGCCGGCGGGGTCACGCACACCGTGCTGCTGCTGGTCGCGCTGGTCGCCGCGCCGGACGCGCTCACCGCCGCGCTCGGCCCCGGCGCGCCGCAGCGGCTGGCCGGCCATCACCCGTCCTGGGAGCTTGCCGCGGTGCTGGCGGTACCGCTGGCCGTCCTCGCGGGCTGGGCGGCCCGGCGGTGGGGCCCCGGCGCGCTCCGGCACGTGCGGGACCAGCTGGCCGTGCTGTCCGCGGTCGTGCGCACCCCGCGCCGGGCGGCCCAGCTGTGGGGTGGCTCGCTCGCGGTGCCGATGCTGCACTGCCTGACCCTCTACGCGGTGCTGCTCTCGCTCGGCGGCGGCGTGCGGTTCCTGCCGGTGGCCCTGGCCTACCTGGCCGCCTCGTCGGTGTCCGCCCTGGTGCCCTCGCCGGGCGGGTTCGGCGCGCTCGACGTGGCGCTGGTGGGCGGGCTGGTCGCGGTCGGCGCGCCGTCGGCGACCGCGCTCGCCACCGTGCTGGCGTACCGGCTGCTCACGGTGTGGGTCCCGCTCGTGCCGGGCGCCTGCGTCCTGGCCGTCCTGCTCCGGCGCAGGGTGATCTGAACCCGGGACGCGAGCAGCGCCACCACCGCGACCGCGACACCGGCCACCACGTCGAGCACGTAGTGGTTGGCGGTGACGACCACCGCGGTCGCGGTGAGCACCGGGTAGAGCAGCCAGAGCAGCCGGGTCCGGTGCGGGGCCAGCAGCAGCATCCCGACGGAGGCCGTCCACACCGCCCAGGCCAGGTGCAGCGACGGCATCGCCGCGTACTGGTCGGCGGGGACCGGACCGGTGTGCGACGACCCGAAGCCGGCCGCGGCGACCGCGTCGACGTACCCGGCGCCCGGCAGCAGCCGCGGCGGCATCACCGGGTAGAGGTAGAACACGACCAGCCCGACGACGTTGGTGACGACCAGCGCGTTGCGGGCGCCGCGGTACGCCTCGGGCCGGCGCAGGTAGCACAGGCCGAGCACGACCAGCGTCACCGTGAGGTGGGCGAGCTGATACCACCAGCTGGTGATCAGCAGCAGCGTATGGTGCCCGACCAGCCAGCGGTTGCCGGCCAGCTCGAGGTCGAGGTGCAGCCAGCGCTCGATCGCCAGCACGTCGTACGCGTTGTGCAGCGCCGGCCGGGCCCGGGCCGCCTCCAGCTGCCGAACCCGGTCGTACACCTTGACCAGGACGACGACGACGATCAGCTCGCCGAGCAGGGCCGGCCGGCGTACCGGGGCCGGCGGCTCGGCGAGCCGGAGGCTAGCCGGCCGCACCGAGCACGGCTGACGAGCGGGGACGGGACCGGACGATCTGGTCGGCGGCCGCGTATGCGGCCTCGGTGCGGCGGAGCACGGCCGGCCAGCCGATGTCGACCGGGACCTTGCGGCTGTGCATGGCCATCCGCTCCCGCTCCGCAGGGTCACCGGCCAGCCGGACGAGGGCACCAACCATGTCCCCGTCACTGCCGGTCAGCAGGCCATCCTGCCCGTCGACGACGAACGCTCCGACCCCGGAGCCCGCACGGGCCAGGACCGGCAGTCCACTGCACCGGGCCTCCAGGGCCGCGATGCCGAACGACTCCAGCGTAGCGGGCGCCACGAACAGGTCGGCCCGTTCGAACACGGCCCGGATGTCGGCGCGGGACAGCCGGCCGGGCAGCTCGACCCAGCCGGCCATGCCGTGCCGGTCGAGGTAGCGCTCCATCCGCACCCGCTGCCGGCCGTCACCGACGATCACCGCGCGCAGGCCGACCTCGGCCGGCAGCCGGTGCCGGGCCCCGCGCAGCATCCGCAGCAGCGGCAGCGGCCGCTTCCGCAGCGCCAGCCGCATCACGGCCACGACCGTCACCTGGTCGGGCCGGCGCGGGGCCGGGCTGATCCGCCACTCGGCCGGGTCGATCCCGTTCGGCAGCACGAGCACCTCGCGATCCGGTCCGGCCAGCCGCCGCAGCGGGGCCGCGGCCACCTCGCTCACCGCGGTCAGCTGCACCGGCAGCGACGACCAGCCCAGCACCCGATCGGCCAGTCGGAACCCGGGCTCGTACGAGGTGAGCAGCGAGTGCAGGGTGACCACGGCCGGGATGCCGGCCCGGGTGGCCGCGGCCACCCCGGCCCAGCCGAACGGCGACCAGATCCCGGAGTGCGCGTGCACGACGTCGTACTTGCCCTCCCGCAGCGCCTGGGCAACCAGTCGCGGCGCGGCCGGGTGCAGGGCCCGGGGATGGCGGAGCACCTCGGTGACCCGCCGGACCACCGGCCCTCCGGCGGCCGGGTCGGTGCATCCGGGCGTGGCGGTGAGGATCTCGACCGTGTGCCCGGCAGCCTGTTGCCGGGTGGCGAGATCGTGCACGTGCATCTCCACCCCGCCGAGCCGGGGCAGGTAGAAGTCGCTGACGTGGGCGATCCTCATCGGGTCGCCCGCCCGACCGCCGGCAGACTGGGCCGGTGCCGCACACGCTGGTGGTCTTCCATGCGCATCCCGACGACGAGGCGCTGCTCACCGGCGGCACGATGGCCAGGGCCGCCGCGGCCGGGCATCGGGTGGTGGTCGTGTTCGCCACCGACGGCGGCGCCGGGCTGGCCTCCTCCGCGTACGGGTCGCGCGGCCGGATGGGGCCGGTGCGCCGGGCCGAGGCGCGCGCGGCCGCCCGGGTCCTCGGCGCGGGCCGGGTCGAGTTCCTCGGCTACGCCGACTCCGGGATGGCCGGCGAGCCGTCCGGGCTGGCCGGTCCCTTCTCCGCCGCCGACCGGGACGAGGCGGCCGAGCGGCTGGCCGCCGTGCTCCGGGACGAGCGGGCGGACGTGGTCACCTCGTACGACCCGCTCGGCGGCTACGGCCACCCGGACCACGTGCAGGTGCACCGGGTCGGCGCCCTGGCCGCCGCGCTGGCCGGCACCCCGGTGCTGCTGGAGGCCACCGTCGACCGGACCGCGCTGCGCCGGGCGCTGCGGCTGGTGTCCCGGCTGCCCGGGCTGCCGGCGGGCTTCGACCCCCGGCTCGTCGACCGGGCGTACACGCCGCGCGGCGAGCTGACCCACCGGGTCGACGTGCGGAAGTTCACCGGGCCGAAGCGGGCCGCGATGGCGGCGCACGCCAGCCAGGCCACCGCCGACCAGGGCACCCGCACGCTGCGGGTGCTGCTGCGGCTGCCGGTGCCCGTCTTCGACCTGGTCGTGGGGCACGAGTGGTTCCGCCAGCCGGGCCGGGTGCCGCCGCGGCGACCGCTCGACGACGTCTTCGCCGGCCTGTACGGCTGAGCCGGCCGCCGCCGCCCGCGCACCCTGCATTCCCGCGGCCCCTCCCGTCGGAGTTCCGACGCCGGTCGCCGTCGGTTCCGCAGACGTTAGGCTCAGACCACTATCCGCTGGGACCGAAACGCCGCCGATGCCGCTCCCCTCGGCCGATCAGCACCGACCGGGACCGGCCGCCTCCGGGCCCAGCACCGACCGCGACCGCCCCCCTCCGGCAGTCAGCACCGACCGCGACCGCCCCCCTCCGGCAGTCAGCACCAACCGCGACCGCCGGCCCGCGGCGGTCAGGCTGGCTCGGCCAGGTCCTCCAGGCCGGGATCGTCGGCGGGCTCGCCGAGCGCGCCGGGGCGGCCGTCCGGGTCCGCCAGCATCGGCAGCAGCCGGTCCATCACGGCGGCGGCGTGGTCCGCGGCGAGCTGGTGCAGGCCGTGGCCCTTGTCCCGGTCGGCCAGGTCCGAGATCCCGCGGATGGTCAGCCAGCCCGAGGCCGGCTCGGACCCGATCTCCTCGTAGAACGCCTGCCCGACGCCGCCGGCCTCCGTCTCCACGGCGAGCGTCTTCTCGTTGAACCGCCGCAGGAACCGCACGATGTCGGAGCCGGCGTCGGTGACGACCGCGCTGCCCGAGCCGATCGGTCCGCGGAACACCCGCACGTGCACGCCGCGGCGCACCGCGATCGTCGAGCCGTACCGGAGGAAGAACTCGTTGACCCGGTGCCGGAGCGCCGGCGTGGTCGAGTGGCTCTTGCCCCGCCGCCGGGCCGTGGCGACGGTCTCCCGCCGGGCGTCGTAGTAGATGATCTCGTCGCCGATCACCACGTCGCCGACCGCGACGTCGGACCTGATCCCGCCGGCCACCCCGACCAGCAGCACGACCGACGGGTGCAGCGCGTCCCGCAGCCGCCGGTACGCCGCGGCTGCCGACTGCGGTCCGGGCTCCAGCGCCTGGGTGGCGACCACCCGCAGGTCGGCGCCGTCCGTCCGCACCGCCGCCTGGTAGAGCTGGGATCCGCCGGGCAACGGCCCGGAGCGGAAGTCCCGGTGCCGCCGCAGCACCTCCACCACCGCGCGCAGCTCCTCGGTGAGCACGGTGAGCACGGCCACGTCCGCCCGCCGCCGCGGCCCGGCCCGCTTCGGCTCGGCGGCCACTGTCTGCCGGCCGACCGCGGAGCCGGCGCAGACCACACCGCCGCCGGTCGCGAGAGCGCCGATGTTGACCGTGCCCGCCCGCCAGGTGTGACCGTCCATCACGGCCCCCCGTGCGTCCCGGCGGCGCCGCCGAGCACGGTGACGGTGCCACCGTCCAGCGCGACCGCGCCCGCGTTGAGCACCACCACCTCGCCGTGCCCCGGCGGCCGGCCGCGGGTCCACCGGTCGTAGATCCCGACGACCAGCAGCGCGACGAACGCCGCCAGCACCGCCGGTCTCCCGTCGCTTTCCACCAGCTGTCGCATCCCCCGTGCCTCCTTTCGGAGGTGTCCGTGCGACTAATGCTGAACAGGCACGCGCTGTTCCGCATCCGTGCGAAGCGTTATCTTTGGATCAGTACAGATACGTAGGGCAGCAAGCGGCGGAAAGCACGTACGTGGAACTACGCAGTCGTGAATGCCGCGCGACCGCGTCGTTGGGAGGCGAACAGGACAGTTCTCGGCCACCAGACGGGGAGGGGCCATGAACGGCGGCGGCACCATCGATCAGCTGACAGAACGCGAACGACAGGTCTTCTTGATGGTCGTGGACGGCCTCACGAATTCGACCATCGCGGACCGCTTGCAGATCTCACGGCGAACAGTCGAGACGCACATCCGCACGGTGCTCCGGAAGATGGGGGTGACCCGGCGGTCCGAGCTCATCTCCACCTACCTGCGGGAGCAGAACGAACAACCGTCCCGGCGCGGCAAGATGTGGCTCAAGGAGACCCCGCGGACCCATCCCTGGTCAGACCAGCTGCAGCGGCTGGTGGACCGCGGCGACAACGACGCCGCCTTCGGCCTCATCACCGGTCTCGTCGAGGTCGAACACAGCTGGGAGCTCGTGCTCGACATCCTCAGGGTCGGCGAGATCCTCGGCCGGCCGACCGAGGCGCTGCGGTACGCCGCGGTCGTCGAGGACGCGCTCGACGGCCAGCCGGTGAGCTCCGGCGTCGAGCGGGCCATCTGGTTCTATCGCGGCCGGATCCTCTACCACCTCGGCCTCTACCGGTATGCGATGGACTTCTACCGGCGCAACATTCCCGACGGCGAGTCCGGCCTCGGCAACCCGTACCAGCGCTCCAGCCGCCAGGCGCTCGCGCACCTGTTCTTCCGGGTGGAGGCGTTCCGCCGGGCGGAGACCGAACTCGGCCGGCTCTACGACGAGCTGACCGAGGTGCTCGACCCGGACCTGCGGTTCGTCGCCGACGTCCTGCAGTACCGGGCGACGCTGAGCAGCATCTGCCTGGTGCACGACCTGCCGTTCTCGGAGGCGAGCGGGATGCCGCTGGACGTCGACGCGACCGAGCACTTCGCCGCCGAGGCGCTGAGCATCTCGGAGGCGGCCGACGACCGGGAGGGCGTGTCCTGGGCGCACGCAGGGCTCGCGTTCGCCGCCGAGGCCCGGCAGAACTGCCGCCGCGCCGAGCAGGAGTACGCGGCCGCGCGGCAGTGCCTGTCCGATCCGAAGACCCGCAGCTCGTCCAAGGTGCACATGCTGCTCTACCAGGGCGGCTTCGAGCGGCGCCGGGGGAACTACGCGGCGGCCGAGGACGCGCTGGCGGAGGCGATGACGTGGGTGCCGGCGGACCCCTCGCTGCTGCTGCGGCCGCGCGCGCTCGAACAGTTCGCCGAGCTGGAACGGGTGCGCAGCCGTGACGACCGTGCCGGTCGCGACTACCTCGACGAAGCCATGCGGCTCTACGCGCACGAAAGGGAACTCATCCTGTTCAGCGACTGGCCCATCGTGTTGCGCCTCCGCCGCACCTGCCGCAACACCGGGTTGGAATTCGGTTCGTACTTCCAGCTTTCCGGCGCCGCGCACGAGTAGCCGACTGTGCACGCTTCGACATTCCTATCCCGACCGTCCTGACCTGGGATACAGTCCGGCGATCATGACGCGCGGCGTCCCGAGACGCGGCCGTATCGTGCCCGGAGGTTGGATGTTGCCTGTCGCGCCGGCCGAGCCGACGCAGGGTGGTCGCTGGCTCCGAGTCCTGCGGGTCAGGCACAGACACAAATGGGTCGGCTTCGAAGGCGTCGTCGCGAGTGGCAAGACAACCCAAGCACGCCTTCTCGCCCGGAGCCTCAGATCGACCGCCGAAGTGGTGCCGGAATTCGGCAACCACGAGCTCGGTCGCTATCTCAGTTCTTATGGCTCGCCGGGAATGCGCCTCACCCCCGAAGGATGCGACACGAGCTACGTCCGGCACCTGCTCGCTCTCTCGTCGCACATGCAGAAACTGCGGAACACGGCCAGGTCGAGAAACACCCTGCTCGACGTCGCCACCCTGACCGACGCCGCGTTCGCCCTCGCCGACCTGCCCGAGCCGGCCGCCCGGGAACTGCGACCGGTCATGCGGTCCGCCGTCGACTCCCTGATCGAGCTCGTCCGCCCGCCGGCCCACCGTGGCGTCCTGATCTACCTGGACTGCGCACCCGAGGTCGCCGCCGAGCGACTCGCGCGGCGTAACGACGCCGAGGTCGATCCCGAGCAGATCGCGTTCCTCGGGCGGATGCACGACGCGTACGAGTACCTGCTGACCGGTCGGCAGGATTTCGTCCGGGTGGACGCGAACCGGGACGTCGACGAGGTCGCCTCCGCCGTGCGCGCGCATGTGCGCATGTGATCGCGCAGGGCTGGTCGTCATCGTGCCGGCGCACCACGACGCCGGCCGGCGCGCCTGGCTGCGGCTCGACCGGTTGCGGCCGCTGGTCGACTGCCTGCGCAGCCTGCTGGCGGCGGTCGACCAGTGGCGCGCCGGCACCGGGCTCGCCTTCGACCGCGTACGGATCGTGCTCGTCGACGACGGCTCGCCGGTCGAGTTGGCGACGCTCCTGCCGCCCGACGTCGCGGCGTCGGTCGAGGTGCTGCGGCTCGACAGCCGGCGCGGTCAGGGGGCCGCGCTGAACGCCGCGCTGCGGACGCACCGCGCCGGCGCGTACGCGTTCACCGACTCGGACTGCGTCGTCGGCCCCGACTGGATCACCACGATCGAGAAGCTCGCCGCCACCGACGACGGCACGGACGGCGCCGCCGGCCCGCCCTGGCCGCACCGCCGGCCGCGGTCCCGGAAGGCCGGGTGGCTCACCCGGCAGGAGACCGCCCTGATCCGGCACTGCACCGACCGCGCGCTCCGGCACGGCGCCACCGCCCGGCTCGACTGCCGCAACGTCTGGTTGCGGGCCGGTGTCGCCGGAAAGCTCGGCCGCCAGGGCTTCTTCCCGGAGGACGCCGGCGCCGCGCTGAGCGGGATCACCAGCCGGCTGATGGAGTCGGCCGGTGTCCGCCTCGGCTTCGATCCCGGCCTCGTCGTCCGGCACCAGCCGGTGACCTCGGTCCGCGCCGTGGCGCGCACGTACTTCCGCCGCGGCGCGACCAGCGACCTCGGCCGGCACTACGCCGCCGGCTACCGGTCGTTAGCCGGCGCGTTCGTCTCCACGTACGCCCGCCGGCACTTCGTCGAGCCGGTGCGCGCCGGCGTCAGCCCGGCCTACGTGCTGCTCGCGCACGGCGCGTACTGGTGCGGCCTGGCCTGGCGTGCCCGCCGGCGCGGGTCGCTGTCCTAAGGCCAGGTGATGCGGCGGCGGAGCAGGGCGCGCTCGGCCGGGTTGGCGGTCAGCTCGAGCGCCCGGCGGTCGGCGTCGCGGGCCCGGTCGTGCCGGCCGACCGCGCGCAGCAGCTCGGCCCTGGTGGCGTGGAACAGGTGGTGCCCGTCGAGCGGGCCGGCCAGCTCGTCCAGCTCGGCCATCGCCGCCCGCGGACCCTCGGTGTAGCGCAGCGCGATCGCCCGGTGCAGCCGGGTCACCGGCGACGGCGCGAGGTGCAGGAGCATGTCGTAGAGGAGCACGATCTGCTCCCAGTCGGTGTCCTCCCAGCGCCCGGCCTCGGCATGGCAGGCGACGATCGCGGCCTGCAGCTGGTACGGCCCCGGCCGGTGCTGCCGGGCCGCCCGGGTCAGCAGCCCGGTCGCGTCGGCGATGACTGCCCGGTCCCACAGCGACCGGTCCTGCTCGGCCAGCAGCACGAGTCCGTCCTCGCCGTCGAACCGGGCGGCGACCCTGGCCCGGTGCAGCTGGATCAGCGCGAGCAGGCCGGCCACCTCCGGCTCGGTCGGCATCAGCCGGTGCAGCAGGCCGGCGAGCCACTCGGCGTCGTCGGTGAGGTCGCGCGAGTGCGGCGGCGCCGCAGTGGACAGGTAACCCTCGTTGAACAGCAGGTAGATGACGCCCAGCACGCCGGCCAGCCGGTCGCCGAGCTCGTCCGGGTCAGGGATCCGGTACGGGATGCCGGCGTCGGTGATCTTCCGCTTGGCCCTGGTGATCCGCTGCGCCACCGTGGTCTCCGGCTGCAGGAACGCCCGCGCGATCTGCGCCGTCGTCAGCCCGCACACCACCCGCAGCGTGAGCGCGACCTGCGCGGCCTGCGGCAGCGCCGGGTGGCAGCAGGTGAAGATCAGCTGCAGCCGCTCGTCCTGCTCCGCCGGCGCCGGCGGGCGCAGCCCGGCCAGCTTCGCCCGGTAGTTGCCGGCCCGGCGCAGCTGGTCGAGGCCGCGGCGGCGGGCGACGGTGAACAGCCAGGCGTCCGGCCGGTCCGGGATGCCCTCGACCGGCCAGTGCTCCAGCGCGGCCAGCACCGCGTCCTGCACGAGGTCCTCGGCGGTGCCGAAGTCACCGGTCACCCGGACCAGAGCGGCGGCGAGCCGGCTCGCGTGGTCCCGCACCACGCGAGCCAGCGCGGTGGTCGCCGGATCGGTCAGAGCTCCTCCACCGGCCGGATCTCCACGATCGGGCAGCCGGGCCAGGTCTTCACCATCCGCAGCGCCTCGTCGAGGTCGGCGACCTCGATCTCGGAGTAGCCGCTGACGACCTCCTTGCCCTCGACGAACGGCCCGTCGGTGACGATCGGTTCGCCGCGGTCGAGCCGCACGGTGGTGGCGGTCTCCGGCGCGCGCAGCTTGTTGCCGCCGCGGAGCTTGTCGGAGTGGGTGTCGAGCCACTCGTACACCTTCTGGACCGCGCGCCCGCGCTCCTCGTCACCCATCGCGTCGAACTCCGCCGCGAACTCCGGCGTGTCCACGAACAGCAAGACGTACTTCACCGCCGCCTCCTAACCCTGCAGCTCGGCCATCCGGCGCATCAGCTCGTCCGGCGGCACGTCCTCGACGTGCGACGCCACCGTCCAGCCGTGCCCGAACGGGTCGACGACGTACGCGTCCCGGTCGCCGTAGAACTGCGTCTGCGGTTCCCGCACCAGGGTCGCGCCGTGCTCGACCGCGGTGGCCACCGTCGCGTCGACGTCGGCCACGTACAGGAACTGGAACACCGGCGTACCGGGCAAGCCGCCGGCCGGCGGCGCCTGGGTGCCCCGGTAGGGCGACTCCTCCTCGACGATCACGACCGAGTCGCCGATCTCGATCTCCGCGTGCGCGACGCTGCCGTCCGGCCCCGGGAACCGCATCCGCTCGGTCGCTCCGAACACCGCCGCGTAGAAGTCCAGCGCCTTGTCCCCGCCCCGCACGATCAGGCACGGCGTCACCCGCCGGTAGCGCGCCGGGATCGGGTCAGGCTTGGCTGCGGTCATCGGTCCGATTCCTCCTTCGTCCACCCGAGATCCTCCCTCGGACCTCTAGCCCTGAGACGATCGGCGCCCGGTCCGGTACGACATCACGGTCAGCGGGATGCGGGGCGGAACAGGAGGCGCCGCAGCGGGCGGCTGAGCTGGCGCAGCAGGGCCGGACCCCAGGGGTGGCGGATCTCCGGGTGGCGGACGTAGGCGAAGGCGAAGCCGAGCCGCCAGGCCAGCACCCCGTCGGTCGCGAGCTGGTCGCCGACGACCACGCCCGGATGCGGCAGGTGCCGGTACGGCCTGGTCAGCAGCGGCTTGCGGGCAGCCGTGACGAAGAATGCGTTGCCGGCGACCGCGCCCGACAGCTTTCGTAGCGAGTTCGTGGCGAAGCCGACCGACTCCAGCGACGGCACCTCGCTGAGCAGCGCGACCGCCTCGTCGACGCCGCGCTTGAGCTCGGCGTCGCCGGTGTCCCACACTGCCACCAGCGGCTCGACGTCGAGCAGGACCGTGCGGGCACCGAGCTCGCCCAGCCAGTCGACGACGGTCGCCAGGTTGGTGACCTCGCGGTACGGGACTCTCACGGGGGAACTACAGCACAGTCCGGGCCGGAGGAGGCCAGAAACCCGTCCCTCCACGTCGCCGCCGAAGCTGGCACCGTGGAGGGGCACCCGGCCGGCAAGCCCGCCGGCAGAGCGCAGTCAGCAGCCCACCCGGGGGAGGAGGGCGCCGATGGAGTCCACTCCACCGGCCCGGCACCACCACCCGCTGCGCGCCCGGCTGGCCGCGATCGCCGCGCTGACCCTGCTCGTCCTGGCCGCGCTCGCGTTCCTGCTCGTGGCGATCAACGTGCTGGACGCGCTGATCGTGCTCGGCTGCCTGTTCCTCGGCACCTACTGCGCCTGGCTGGCGCTGACCCGCGCCGGCCGGCTGCTTCTGCTCACCATCCCCGGCCTGGTGCTCGCGCTGACCGTGCTGGCGTTCATCGCCTACGAGCACCGGGTCGAGCTGGGCATCTGGATCGCCTGCGTACTGCTGTTCGGGGTGGCGGCGCGGGCAGCCGTACGGGCCGATCGCACCGGCGACCACCTGCCCGAACTGCCGCCGGCCCGGCGCGGCGTGCTGGTCATCAACCCGCGCTCCGGCGACGGCAAGGCGGCCAGGGTCGGCCTCGCGGCCGAGGCCAGCCGCCGCGGCCTGCGGACCGTCCTGCTCGAACCGGGCGGGAACCTGCGCGAGCTGGTGGAGAAGGCGATCGCGGACGGTGCCGACGCGGTCGGCATGGCCGGCGGGGACGGCTCGCAGGCGGTGGTGGCCGCCGTGACCAGCGCCCGCGGCGTCGCGCACGTCTGCGTACCGTCCGGCACCCGGAACCACTTCGCCCAGGACCTCGGCCTGGACCGCAACGACCCGGTCGGCGCGCTGGACGCGTTCACCGCCGGGGTGGAGCGGCGGGTCGACCTGGCCGCGGTGAACGACCGGGTGTTCGTCAACAACGCGTCCCTCGGCCTGTACGCGAGCGTCGTCCAGTCCGCGACCTACCGGGAGGCGAAGCTGCGCACCTGGCAGCGCATGCTGCCGGACCTCGTCGGCGGCGGCGCACCGGCGGCCGAGATCCGCTTCGACCAGCCCGACAGCGGCCGGCAGACCGGCGCGACGCTGCTGATGATCTCGAACAACCCGTACGACCTGCAGCGCCCGTGGGTCGCCGGCAGCCGACCCCGGCTCGACACCGGGATGCTCGGCATCCTGTCGGCGAGCCTGCAGGACGCCGACGAGATCGCCCGGTTCGTCACGCTGATGACCATCGGGCAGGAGTGGCGCACGGAGGACGTCCGGCAGTGGTCGGCGGCGACGTTCGAGGTCGACTCGACCGGCCCGGTGGCGCTCGGCATCGACGGCGAGGCGGTCCGGATGACCCCGCCGCTGCGGTTCGAGTCCCGGCCCGGCGCGCTGCGGGTGCGGCTGCCGGCGACCGCAAGCGGCCTGTCCCCGTCCGCCGCGGCGGTCGGGATGTCCAGCCGGGACCTGCGCCGCCTCGTCGCGATCGCGGTCGGTCGATGACCGGCCAGCAGGAAGGCAGGCGGCCGGTGACGGGCCGGCGGAACCGCCGCGCGCTGGCCGGCCCGATGGCCGTGATCGCGCTGGTCGGCGTCGCGCTGACCGTGCTGTCCTCGCTCGCCGCCCGGGACGGCGCCGTCCCCGGGCCCGAGCGGTCGGTGTTCGCGGCGATCAACGGCCTGCCCGACTGGCTGGAACGGCCGATGTGGGCGTTCCAGCTGCTCGGGGTCCTGGTCACCCCGGTGCTGATCGCCGTGGTGCTGCTGGTGCTGCGCCGGTGGCGCCCCGCCCTGGCGCTGCTCCTGCTGGTCCCGCTGAAGCTCGTCGCCGAGCGGCAGGTCCTCAAGCAGCTGGTCGAACGCCAGCGCCCCGGGCAGACCGAGACGAACCCGATCCTCCGCGGCGTGCCGCCGGCCGGCCTGTCGTTCCCCTCCGGTCACGCCATCGTCGCCGCGGCCACGCTCGTCATCCTCTGGCCATACCTGGGCCGCACCGGGCGGATCGTCGCGACGCTGCTGGCCGTCGGCGTCGGCGTCGCCCGCATCTACCTCGGCGCGCACAACCCGCTCGACGTCGTCGCCGGGGCCGGACTCGGCCTGATCCTCGGCGCACTGCTCACCCTCGTCGTCGGCGTGCACCGCCGCTGACCCGCTCGGGGTCAGGAGCACGTCGCCGCTCAGAGGTCGAGGACCACGTCGCCGTCCGGCTGGGAGCAGCAGACCAGCACCTCGCCCTGGCCTGGCGGCTCCAGCGGGTCGGGCGCGTAGTCGACGTCGCCGGCCAGGATCGGCGTGACGCAGGTGTGGCAGACGCCGGTCCGGCAGGACCACCGGGTCGGCACGTCGCACGCGTCGGCCAGCTCCAGCAGCGACCGATCCCGTCCGGACCAGTGCACGATCAGCCCGCTGCGGGCGAAGGTGATCTGCGGGCCGGTCCCCGCCGGACCCGGCGGCTGGTGCGGGGCCGGCCGGTCGGTGTCGGTGACGCCGGGGTTGATCGCCGGCAGCGCGCCGAACAGCTCGGTGTGCACCCGGTCCGGCTCGACGCCGAGGGCGACGAGCGCGTCCCGCACATCGGCCATGAACGCCGCCGGCCCGCACAGGTACGCGGTGGCGTCCGCCGGCAGGTCGAGCCCGGCGAGCGCGGCCAGCGTCGGCCGGCCCCGGATCACCGGGCTGCCCGGCGGCACCTCCGCGTCCGCCGCGGTGTAGAAGATCCGCTCGTGCGCGCTCGGCAGCGACTGCAGCAACCGGTGCGCCTCGGCCGCGAACGCGTGCTGGGACGCGTCCCGGGCGGCGTGGATCCACCACACGTCCCGGCCGCTGTTCGTCGCGGCGAGCTGGTAGAGCATGGCCAGGACCGGCGTGGCTCCGACGCCGGCCGAGACGAGCAGCACCGGGCCGGTGCCGTCGGTGAGCACGAACTCCCCCCGCGGTGCGGCTACGTCGAGCGCCGTGCCGGGCCGCAGCCGGGTGTTGAGGAACGTGCTCACCACCCCGTGCGGCTCCCGCTTCACGCTGATCCGGTACGTCGTGGCGCCGGGGCCGGACGAGAGCGAGTAGCTGCGGACCGGAGCCGGATCGCCGGCCCCGGCGGCGCGCAGCGTGACGTACTGCCCGGCCAGCGCCGGCGGCAGCGGGCCGCCGTCGTCGGCGGCGAGGTAGACCGAGGTCACCGTCGCGGTCTCCGGCACGAGCTCGGCGACCCGGAACCGGCGGAACCCCGGCCAGCCGGGCTCGACCCCGATGGCCGGCGCCGGCACGCCCGTCCCGGCCTCGGCGCCGTCGAGCAGCTCGTGGAACGACTGCTGCCAGCCGGGGCTGAGCGCGGGGATGTCGACCGCCGCGCGCAGCCGCTCGATGTCCCGGTCGGGCAGGTAGAGCAGCGCGTCAACGTCGGCGACGCTGAGCGCGTGCGGGCCGACCCTGGTCCGCACGATCTCGTCGCCGGCCCGTACCTGCCCTTCGACGATCACGCGCAGGTAGAAGCCGGGACGGTGGTGGGCGACGAGCAGCGCCGGCATCCGCGGCTCGCCGAGCCGCATGCCGACGCGGAAGCAGGTGACCCGCGGCTGGGTGACCTCGAACTCGGCGTCACCGATGCGGTACCGGTCGCCGATGCAGACCTCGTCGTCGCCGAGCCCCTCGACGGTGAAGTTCTCGCCGAACTGGCCGAGCTCGAAGTCGTCCCGGCCGAGGTGGTCCTGCCAGTGCCGGTACGACTCGATCTGGTAGACGAGCACTGCGCGCTGCTCGCCACCGTGCCCGTTGAGGTCGCCCTGGCCGTCGCCGTCGATGTTCAGCCGGCGCACCATCCGCGGTCCGTCGACCTGCTGCTTCCAGATCCCGGTGTGCACGGTGTGGCCCTGCCAGCCGACGTCCTTCGGCAGGCCGACGTTGACCGACAGCAACCTCGCCACCGCACCGCTCCTCTCCCCGCCCGGCCCCCGCGTCACCCTCGCACGCGGTGGTCCGGCACCAGCGCGTATCTCTCGACTGCCTGGCGGTGCCGCATCCACCGCCGATGGACAGGCCTAGGGGCCGCTCGCCACCGGGGCGGTCGGTGCCCCCGCCGAGGTCGGCGGCCGGGTCGGGATGCGGCGGGCGGAGAACAACCCCAGGAACGCGATCAGCGCGAGGACGAACAGTGCGGCCCGCAGGCCGTCGACCCTGGCCTGGGCGTTGACGTCGACGACGGCGTCGGCGGCCGCCCCGCTGACCCCGGCCTTCTCCAGCGCGGTCTCCAGGTCGGCGTCGGACAGGAACGGCACGCCCGAGGCCAGCTGCACGCTCGCCTGCGACTTCACCTGGTCGGGCACCGCCTGGTTCTGCTGGATCCCGGTCAGGAACGCGGTGGTCAGCGCGGCGATCAGGATCGAGCCGGCGAGCGCCGTGCCGATCGAGGCGCCGAGGTTCGTCGACGTGTTCTGCAGGCCGCCGACCTCGGGGCTCTGCTCGTCCGGTACGGCCGAGACGGTGACGGCCCCGAGCTGGGAGGCCAGCGCGCCGATGCCGAAGCCGGTCAGCAGCAGCGGGACGGTGACGATCGCGGCCGAGGCGTCGGTGTCCAGGCTGGTCAGCAGCGCGACGATGCCGGCGAACATCGCCAGCAGGCCGACCCGGACGATCCGGCGCGGCGACGCGTTCGGCAGGAACCGCGGGATCCCGGCCGCCGCGAGCAGCAGCGTGATCGACAGCGGCAGGATCCGGGCCCCGGTCTCCAGCGCGGACAGGCCGAGCGAGATCGACAGGAACAGCGGGATCGTGAAGAACAGCCCCATCTGCACCAGGTACTGGATGAAGAACATGATGAGGCCGCCGGCCAGCTGCCGGTTGCCGAGCATGGAGGGGCGGATCAGCGGCTCGGCGCCGCGGGCCTCCAGCCGGCGCTCCCAGCCGAAGAACAGCCACACGACCAGCAGGCCGCCCACGATCAGCCAGACGGTCGGTGACAGCCCGAGCGCCGACGGGGCACCCGGCTTGGGGTTGACCCAGCCCCAGGTGCCGGCGCGCAGCACGCCGAACACGGCCAGCCCGAGGCCGGCCGCCGACAGCACGGCCCCGACCAGGTCGAGGCGCGTGCGCGCCTCCGGCGCCGTGTCGGCGATCCGCCGGGCGAGCGCGAGGATCACGACGACGATGACGACCTCGCCGGCGAACACCCAGCGCCAGGAGAAGTACGTCGTGCACACGCCGCCGATCAGCGGCCCGACCGCGATCGCGATCGCACCGGCCGCCATGACCAGCCCGTACGCCCGTGGGCGCCCTTCCGGCGCGAAGTTGCCGGCGACCAGCGCGACGATCGCCGGCAGGATCAGCGCCGCGCCGATCCCCTCCAGCACCGACCAGCCCAGGATGAGCACCCCGAGGTTCGGCGCGAGCGCGGTGGTGAGCGAGCCCGCGCCGTAGATGACCGATCCGATGGCGAACGCCCGCCGCCGGCCGATCATCGTGCCGAGCTTGCCTCCGGTGACCATCAACATGGCCATGACCAGCGTGTACAGCGTGATCGCGGTCTGCACGCCGGTGACGTCGGTGCCGAGGTCCTTGGCGACCGTCGCGATGGAGACGTTCATGACCGAGCTGTCCAGGGTCATGAGGAACTGGCCGGACGCCAGGGTCAGCAGGACGAGGCCGCTGCCGGTCTGCGCGGCGACCGCGGTCGATCGAGCCGTCATCGCGGCCTCCTCCCGGCGACAGGGCTCCCACACGGTGCGGCCAGCGCCCGCCCCGCGGATCGTCCGGGCGGGACGAGATCGCCGCCGCGCGGCGGACCTGCCATCCTGACCGGCATGGAGCAGGTCCGCCGACTCGTCCTGATCCGGCACGCCAAGGCCGCCGAGGGGAACGTCGACCGGGAACGGCCGCTGGCCAAGCGGGGGATGAACGAGGCGCCGGAGATCGGCCGCTGGCTGGCCGAGCGGCAGCTCGTCCCCGACCGGGTGGTCGTCTCCCCCGCCCTCCGGGCCCGGCAGACCTGGGAGCGCGCCACGACCGGTCTCGACGGCGCGGTCGACGCGGAGCAGGACGAGCGGGTCTACGACAACTCCCGCGAGGCGTTGCTGGCCGTCGTACGGGACACGCCGGAGACCGTCCGCACGCTCGCGATCGTCGGCCACAATCCCGGCATGCAGGAGTTCGCGATCGGCTTCGACGACGGCACCGGCGACGAGGCGGCCCGCGAGGAGGTCACCGGCAAGTACCCGACCGGTGGCCTGGCGGTCTTCACCGTCGACGGCCCCTGGTCCGGGGCGACGGCCGGCACCCTCACCGCCTTCGCCGCACCACGGCCCTAGGCGGTCCCGCGCTCCGGCCTTGGCCGCCAGCACGGCGCTCACCACGCCGGCCACCCCGCCGATCCG